>Ga0209801_1000047_pt1 | contig 85431 bp, 82 predicted proteins | sample GraSoiAngelo_127_FD_185884 | JGI IMG/M metagenome (GOLD analysis project Ga0209801, IMG submission 185884) | Grasslands soil microbial communities from the Angelo Coastal Reserve, California, USA - 14_0927_09_40cm (SPAdes) (version 2) | ecosystem: Environmental > Terrestrial > Soil > Grasslands ... | reverse complement strand
GCCGCCGAGATGATCGATGCATTCGCCGACATGCCGGATGCGCTGGCCAGCACGCTCGAGGTCGCCGACCAGTGCGACCTGAAGCTGAATCTCGGCGCCACGCTGCTGCCACCGTTCGACGTGCCGGATGGATTGACTCCGGATCAGTGCCTGCGGCAGCTCGTGGTCAAAGGTCTCGAGTGGCGCTTCGGCAAGCCGTCAGCCTCGGTGACGGAGCGAGCGGACCAGGAGCTGTCGGTCATCAGCCAGACCGGCTACGCGTCCTACTTCCTGATCGTGTGGGACTTCTACAACTTCGCGCGCCAGAACGGAATCGTCGTCGGGCCGGGGCGGGGCAGCGCGGCCGGCAGCCTCGTTTCGTACAGCCTCGGCATCACCAACCTGGATCCCCTGCAACACGGACTGATCTTCGAGCGCTTCCTGAACATCGACCGCGTCTCGATGCCTGACATCGACTGCGACTTTTCGGTGGAAGGTCGCGAGAAGGTGATCCGCTACGTCTCGGAGAAGTACGGCGCCGATCGTGTCGCGCAGATCATCACCTTCACGACGATGGCGTCCAAGGCCGCGATCCGCGACGTCGGTCGCGTGCTCGAGGTTCCCCTCCGGGACACGGATCGGCTGGCCAAGCTCGTGCCCGTGTGGCAGGGCCGGTCGAAGACGCTCGAAGACACGGTCAAGGAAGTTCCCGAGTTTCGCGAGGCGTATGAGTCCAGCGACGAGGCCAAACGGCTGGTCGACGTCGCCAAGGCGCTGGAGGGTGTCTCGCGCAACGTCAGCACCCACGCCGCCGGCGTCGTGATCGCGCCGGAACCCCTCGTCCGGTACACGCCGTTGCAGTTCGGCCCGGGCCGCGAGGCTGTGATCACCCAGTACGACATGAAGGCGGTCGGCGACATCGGCCTGTTGAAGATCGACTTCCTCGGCCTGCAGAACCTGGACATCATCGCCACGTGCCTGCGCCTGCTGAAGGAGAGGCGGGGAATCGAGATTGACCTGGAGCACCTGACGTTCGACGACACCAAGACGTACGAGCTGATCTCCAATGCGGACACGCATGGTGTTTTCCAGCTCGAAGGTGCGGGCATGCGCCGGATGCTCATGGACATGCGGCCGCAGAGCTTCGAGGACGTGTCCGCAGCGATCGCGTTGTTCCGACCCGGACCCATGGTCAACATCCCAGCGTTCATCGCGCGGAAGCAGGGCCGCGAGCCTATCGAGTACATGCACGAGCGCCTCGAGCCGATCCTGCGCGAGACCTACGGCGTGATGATCTACCAGGAGCAGGTGATGATGGCCGCGCGGGAGCTGGCCGGGTTCACGATGAGCGAGGCCGACATCCTTCGCGCCGCGATGGGGAAGAAGGACAAGGCCAAGATGGCAAAGTTGCGCACGAAGTTCATCGATGGAACTGTCGAGCGCGGGATTCCAAAGACCACGGCCGAGGCCCTGTTCGACGGCATCGCAAAATTTGCGGAGTACGGGTTCAACCGCGCCCACTCTGCCGCCTACGCGGTGATCAGCTACCAGACCGCGTATCTGAAGGCCAACCATCCGCTCGAGTACATGACCGCGCTCCTGATTCATATGGAAGGAAGCGCCGACCGTGTGGCCACGGCGATCGTGGACTGCCGTCTGCGCGGGATCGACGTGCTGGCTCCGGACGTCAACCAGTCGCGGACCGATTTCTCGATGACCGACGGGCGGATCCTGTTCGGGCTGGCGGCGATCAAGAACGTGGGCCGCCACGCGGTGGAAAGCATTGTCGGCCTGCGTGACGCGGATGGTCCATTCAAATCGCTGGAGGAGCTGTGCGAGCGCACGTCAGCGATTCAGGACGTCAACCGGCGCGTCCTCGAGGCGCTCGTGCAGTCGGGCGCATGCGATTCGTTGGGCGAGCGCGCTCGTCTGATCGCCGCACTCGACCACGCGGTGAGCCGCGCGGAGCGCGCGCGTCGCGACCGAGAGTCTGGGCAGACCTCCCTGCTCGATATGGTCGGCACGCCCGACGTCGAGATCGAGGACTACGGGCTGACCATCGACGTCGCCCCGATGGCCGGTGACGAGAAGCTGCGACTGGAGAAAGAGCTGCTCGGGCTTTACCTTAGCGATCACCCGCTGCGCCGTATTTCGGCTGAGCTGGCCAAGCTGTCGGACGCGCAGGCCGTCGAGGTCACAAGCGCGTTGCAAGACACGGAGGTTCGCGTCGCAGGCTTGGTGCGCGAGGTGCGGCGGGTGGTCACGCGAAAGGGCCAGATCATGGCTTACGCGACTCTGGAAGACCTCACCGGCACCGTCGACATCGTGTTGTTCCCGCGCGTGTTCGAGCAGACCAGGCTGCTGTTCGAGCCGGACAAAGTGGTCGTTGTGCAGGGCAAAGTGGATGCGCGGGCCGGGAGCACGCGCGCGACCGGCGCGGTGGTCTCGCTCGCCGAACCGGAGATCGAGGCCGAGGTCGAGACTGCGTCGGTGGTCGCCGACATGGCGTGGCTGTGGGACGACCCGGACTGCGTACCGGTGTCGCGGCGCCAGCTCGTCCACGTTCGCATTCCGAACGGTGACGCCGGGCTTGCGGACCGCCTCGAAGCGGTGCTCGCCCGGCATCCGGGGACCGACGAAGTCGTGCTGCATGTCGTCGTCGGCAGCCGCGAGGTCGTGGTAAATGCCGATCGTTATCATGTCCTCGCCGGTCCGGCGCTCGCCGCCGAAATCGACGACTTGGTCGGTCAGGCGGCGACCAGGCTGGAGACGGTCAGGCCGAAGGCGCAGTCCAACGGCAGTGGAAGGGGGAACGGTGACCGAGGACGACGAACCCAGTAGCCGGTACATCGTGGTCAAGGCGCTGGAGGATGGCGTGGTGATCATGGGCTTGACTCGCGGCAAGGACACCCGATCGCATCACTCGGAGCGTCTGGATGCCGGCGAGGTGCTGGTCGCACAGTTCACGGAGCTGACGGCGGCGATCAAGATTCGCGGCAAGGCCGAGATTCTCACCGACGTGGGGAAGGTGGAGTCCGGGCTCTAGGGCCTCACCGGAAGGCCGGCTGCCTTCCAGGCCGCGAAGCCGCCGATCACGTCCGTCGCGTTGACCAGGCCGAGCTCCTGGAGGGAGGCCGCGGCGAGGCTCGACGAGTAGCCCTGGTTGCAGATCACGATGACCCGGACCGCGTGGTTCGTGGCTTCAGGAATCCTCGCCGGCGACGCGGGGTCGAGGCGCCACTCGACGACCGTGCGGTCGATGACCAGCGCGCCGGGAATCTCGCCGTCCCTGGCGCGCTGCTCCGAGGTGCGCGTATCGACCAGCAGCGCTCCGTTGGCATGCTCGGCAGAGGCCTGCTGAGGCGTGACGCGGCGCAGGCGGCGCCGCGCGTTGTCGAGCAGGTCGTCGATCGTCGGCATGATCTGGCGCTCAGTTTGTAGCAGATAGAATCGGACTGAGTCCCGCCCACGTAGCTCAGGCGGTAGAGCATTTCCTTGGTAAGGAAAAGGTCCCCGGTTCGAATCCGGGCGTGGGCTCCAAATTTAATAGGGCCGCCAGGACCAGAGTGTTCTCCTCACTCCTGCATCGCGCCTAATGTTCCCGTCCGGCCCACCCAGCGCGGCACTGCCGCCAGGTAAGCCGTCCCAGCGGCGCAGACGATCACCAGCTCCGCCCAGTTGGCGGCACGGCCGTAGAAGAGTGCCCAGCCGAGCCAGGACCACAGCCTCACCGGCGTGCATCGGATTCCGGCTCAGGCGATACGATGGCATGCCCAGTGGCTGCAGACTTCCGCGGCCCCGAGCGCGCGTTCGCGATGGGCGCCGACTTAAGGGTGCGCGCGTCCACCGGGGACCAGCCCCTACGCCACTAAGCTAAAGCCGTGGCTCAACACCCCTCCTGGAACAGCGTCTACGAGGGATCGCCGCCCTGGGACATCGGCCGGCCGCAGCCCGACTTCGTGAGGCTGGCCGATGCTGGCAAGTTCCACGGACACATGCTGGACGTCGGCTGCGGAACCGGCGAGCACGTGATGCTGGCGGCGAGCCTCGGTGCGGAGGCAATGGGAGTGGACATGGCGGAGCTGGCCATCGAGCGCGCGCGGGCCAAGGCGCAGCAGCGGGGCATCACCGCGACGTTCGAGGTCGGGGATGTGCTGCACCTCGACCGGTTGAGGCGGCAGTTCGACGTCATCACCGATAGTGGCGTGTTCCATGTCTTCGACGACGAGGAGCGCCCGGTTTATGTCAACAGCCTGAGGTCGGCCCTTCGGCCCGGGGGGATGTACTACCTGATGTGTTTCAGCGACCGCCAGCCGGGGGACTGGGGCCCGCGCCGGGTGTCGCAGGCCGAGCTGCGCGCTGCCTTCGTGGACGGTTGGTCGATCAGGTCGATAGACGCCGCGATGTTCGCCGTCACGATCGACGACAACGGCGCCCAGGCCTGGCTCGCAACGATCGAACGCCTCTGATCAATTCCCCTCGGCCTCTTGTGGGGACGGGAATCGGGACTGGACGCCGGGAGAGGCGCGCTTATAGGACATTCGGCTCCAAAATCCCGTCATCACCAGGACGAACAGGAAACCTGCCGTCCCGGTCAGATAGACGCCGGGTGTTGGGATCGCCGCCGCGACCGCACCGAGGGCTCCGATTGCGCCGGCCACTGCCGCGACGATGACCGCCAGCATGCCGGGCAGAGTTTGAAAGACGTGCAGGACCGACCCACGCGCCGGCGCCCATTGCGGAACGGTCGATGCCACGGTGTCGACAGGTAGGCGAACGTTCCCGGCCGGAATGCATAACCGCGCAGTGCGCGTTTCCGGTGACATGAGAAACGATAGGGAAGGCATGGATGCATGAACCGATGAGGCGTGATCTACGACGGCGGACACATGATTGAGCGGAGGAAAGCATGACTGATCACAAGGTGGCAAGCCGGGAGGAGTGGCTGGCCGCTCGCGAGGCGCTTCTCGCGCGCGAAAAGGAGCACACGCGGATGGGCGACGACCTGGCGCGGCAACGGCGCGAGTTGCCTTGGGTCCGGGTCGAGAAGGAGTACAGCTTCGAGGCCAACGAAGGCATCAGGACCCTCGCCGAGCTATTCGACGGTAGGTCACAGCTCCTCGTCTACCACTTCATGTTCGGCCCGAGCTACGAGGCGGGGTGCCCGACCTGCTCCTCTAGCGCCGATGCCGTCAACGGCGTCCTTCCTCATCTCAACGCCCGGGACGTCACGATGGTTTACGTTTCGCGCGCGCCCCTGGAGAAGCTCCTGGCCTATAAGCGCCGGATGGGCTGGAGCTTCCCCTGGGTCTCATCGGCCAGCAGCGAGTTCAACTTCGACTTCAGGGTGTCACGGACCGAGGAACAGACGCGCGAAGCGTTCAAGCCGATGATCGACGCGGGGATCCCGCCGATCGTAGACCACCTCGCGAGCGCCTCCGGAACGGACGTTGTCGGCTACTTGTCGGAAGGCCCGGGCTTCAGCACCTTCGTCCACGACGAGGGTGCCATATACCACGCCTACTCCACCACGGCCCGCGGGCTGGAGTTTCTGATGGGGTACTACCCAATCCTCGACCGCGCCCCCAAGGGTCGCGACGAAGCCGACTCGCCTCTTTGGCTTCGCCGGCACGACGAGTATGCGCAGAGGGCGAAGTGATACTCGGCGAGGTATTGGGGCATTGAGGGCGCCATTGACACCCGCGCCATCAGCTGGATTGATCCTGCCGCCGGCACTGAGAGGCGCGTGGTCGGGTGGGTGATCATCGCCGCGGATATGTTCCGCGACAGATCCGGCGCTAGGCGTTCAGCTCCGGCCGGTGAGTTGATTTTCTAGGAAGCGCTGCTAGGCAGCGATTATTGGCAATAGCCTCTCCATTCGACCTCAGCGGAGCACCAATTGGGAAATAGGTCTCCAGCGTTTCCTTGGTAAGGAAAAGGTCCCCGGTTCGAATCCGGGCGTGGGCTCCAAGTTCAATACCACCGTTTCCTTCCATCTTCTGCCTCGCAACATCTCCCGAGAAATGACGTAAGGAAATGCTCTGCAGCAGAGCTTTAATGCCTCGCGACCCAGCCGGCGATCTGGGCCCGGGAGTTGAAGCCGAGCTTGTTCAGGATGCTGCGGACGTGGCTGTCCACGGTGCGCTCGGAAATGAACAGGCGTGCCCCGATCTGCTTGTTGCTCAAGCCTTCGGCGATCAGCCGAGCCACGTCGGCCTCCCGCCGCCCGAGCCCGCCAAGGGCGCCGTCGCCGGAGCGGCCGGGAGCCGTGGCAGCCTGGCCTGGCTCGCCCAGCGCCAGTGCGATCGCCGCCTCCCGGTCCATCCGCTTACCGGCGCCGAACTCCGCGTCGAACCTCGCCTGACCCAGCAGGGCGATCGCGGTCTCCTCGGTCTGGGCGATCAGCGGGGCCAGCGGCGCCATCACTGCCGCGCCCGCTCCCAGGCGTGTCGACTCTGCCGCCCCCAGCAGCTGGGCCGCCAACCGCCCGTGGCGAGCTAAGGCCGCGTAGTAGCCGAACGCGGCCATCAAATAGGACTGAACGAGCCGGTCGTCGATCCGCCGCGCGATCTGCAGAGCCTCCGTGTAGAGCGGCCGGGATCCGTCTGCGTCGCCCACGTTCAACACCGCGAAAGCCAGCTCCATCAGCATGATCTCGAGCACGTAGAGGTCGCCGGCCTCCCGGCTCAGCCGCACGCCCTCCGTGGACGCCTCTCGGACCACGGCAAGTTCGCCCGTGAACATCCCATTCAAAGCTCGTGTCTGGAGGACCGCCGTCGTGGCGGCCAGGTCGTTGGCGCCCGCCAGCGCCGTCAGCGCCTCCTCATGCAGCGCGTCCGCGGCGCTGCGGTCGCCCGCCAACATCGCCGCGATCGACCCCATCGCCTGCGCCTGCGTCAGAAGCGCCAGATCACCCAGCTCGGTGGCGGCAGCCGCGGCGCGCGCCAGCCACGGTCGAGCCGACGGCGGGTCGTTCTGCAGCACGGCCAGGAAGCCGCGCAGGAAGCAGGCCCAGGCGAGCCCCTCCGGGTTGCCCTTGCCCGGCGCGAGCATCTCCTCCAGCCACCGCACGCCCTCGGTGGTCGCGCGTGTGATCCAGAACCAGCCAAGCGACGCGACCAGGTCGACGCCGCGCGCAAAGTCGCCGCGGGTCACACAGTGCCGGAGGATGGCGCGGACGTTGTCGATTTCGAGCTCCATCCACCCGAGCCACTCGGCCAGGCGATACCGGCCTGCAGGCCCGGTCGCACCGCACTTGAGCACGTAGTACTCCGTGGCGCGTTCCCCGAGGGTCTCGTCCTCGCTGGCCTCCCTCAGCTTGAGGGCGGCGTACTCACGCATTGTCTCGTGCAGGCGATAGCAGGCCTGGCCGCGTGCGTCCTCCTTGATCACGAGCGACCTGTCGACCAACGACGAAAGCGAATCGAGCACCGATGCGGCGGGCAGTTGGTCAGAAGCACAGATGCCCTCGACGTCCTCCAGCGTGAATCGTCCCGCGAACACGCAAAGCCTTCGCAGCAGCGTCCGCTCGGAGGCCGACAGGAGATCGTGGCTCCATTCGATGGTGGTCTGCAGCGTCTGATGCCGGGGCAGCGCGGCGCGGCCACCGCCCACCAGGAGGCTGAACCTGTCGCTCAGGCGCTCGAGGATCTGCTCCACCGAAAGCGCTCGAGTCCGAACTGCCGCCAGCTCGATCGCCAGCGGCAGGCCATCCAGCCGCCGGCACACGTCGGCGACCGACGACTGATTCGACGCGGTCAGCTCGAAGGTCCCCGACGCCGCCGCTGCCCGCTCGACGAAGAGCATCACCGCTTCGTTCTGCCCCAGCCTGTCGCCATCTGCGGTGGGCAGCTCCAGAGGGGGGATGGGGACGAGGTGCTCCCCCGGCACGTCAAGCGGTTCGCGGCTGGTGGCGATCACCCGCAGGCCCGGCGCGGCACGAACCGCCTCGTTGACCAGCTCGGAGACCCCCTCGAGCAGGTGCTCGCAGTTGTCCAGCACCAGAAGCAGCTCCTTGTCCGCGAGGTAAGACCGGAGCAGGGCGAGCGGTTCGGTCGCTGCCTGGTCGCGCAGGTCCAGCGCGGCCATCACGGCGTTGCCCACCAGCGCCGAGTCCCGGACCTCCGCCAGCTCGACCAGCCATGCGCCGTTCCGGAACCCGCGCGCCAGGTTGGTCGCGGCCCGGATCGCGAGCCGGGTCTTGCCCACGCCGCCCGGTCCCACCAGGCTCACCACCCGCGCCGACGCCAGCTTCTTGCGCAGCTCGGCCAGCTCGCGGCGGCGGCCGATGAAGCTCGTGGCTTCCGCGGGTAGGTTCCCCAGACGGCGGGCGGGCTTGGCCATCGTGAGACGGCAAGTTACTACCGAGTCAAGAATCGGTGATTCCACCGATTCCCAGGGCCGCGCGACTGCGTAGCTTGGCTGACGTGACCGGGGTGCCTCAGTTGAGAAAAGTGGAGGTCAGCTTCGTCGGCGCGCCGCCCGCGCATCAGATCGCGCGTGCGTCGGGCGTAAGCAGGGTCGAGACCAATGGCCGGTTCCTCCGCTGCGTCGTGTACGGGAGCTTTCAGCCGTTCCTCGAGGCGTTGCACGGTCACGAGGTGGTCAGCCTCGAATCAACCGATCTCATCCAGGAGGGGTGAACAAATGGTCAGCAGCTATCCGGTCCAGTTCGACGTCGACTTTCCCGCCCGCCCGCTCAGCCGGCTGACGACGGCCTTCCGGCTGCTCGCCGCGATCCCCGTCGTCATTTTGCTCACCATGCTGTCCGGCGAGACCTTTCAGGACGGCCACAACCAGAGGGCAGTTGTCATCGGCGGCGCTGCCGTGTTCGTGCCCCTCGTCCTGATGCTCGTCTTCCGCCAGAAGTACCCGCGGTGGTGGTTCGACTGGAACCTCAACCTGCTCCGGTTCTCCAACCGGGTCACCGCCTACATGGCGCTGCTCGACGACCGCTACCCGTCGACCGACGACGAGCAGTCCGTGCACCTCGACTTCGCGTATCCCGACGCCAAGCAGCTCAACCGCTGGCTGCCCCTGGTCAAGTGGCTGCTCGCCATCCCGCACTACGTTGTGCTGTTCTTCCTGTGGATCGGCGCCGCCTTCGCGATCATCGCCGCCTGGTTCGCCATCCTCTTCACCGGCACCTATCCAAAGGGGCTCTTCCGCTACGTCGTCGGGGTGCTGCGCTGGAACAACCGGGTGACCGCCTACGCCTTCACCCTCGTGACCGACAAGTACCCACCGTTCAGCCTGAGCTGACGCCGATGAAAGCGATCGTCTGCGAAAAACGCGGCACGATGAAGCTCGAAGAGATCGAGCAGCCTGCGGTGCCCGACGACGGCGTGCTCGTGCGCGTGCACGCGTCGTCGGTGAACCCGGTCGATCTGTTTCCCCTATCAGTCGCGGGACGCCTGATGCGAAAGCTGGCCCGTAAGCCAACGCGTGATGTGATGGGCACGGACTTCGCGGGGACGGTCCAGTCGGTGGGCAAGGACGTCACACGGTTCCGGCCCGGCGATGAGGTGTTCGGGGGCGAGCACGGGTCCTTCGCCGAATACATATGCCTGTCGGAGTCCGAAGCGCTGGCGCTCAAGCCGTCCAATGTGTCGTTCGAGCAGGCGGGCTGCGTGGCGGTCGCGGCGCTGACCGCGCTGCAGGCGATCCGGGACCACGGCCAGGTCAAGCCGGGCCAGAAGGTGTTGATCAACGGCGCTTCCGGAGGCGTGGGGACGTTTGCGGTGCAGATCGCGAGGGCGCTCGGTGCCGAGGTCACCGCGGTCTGCAGCCCGCGCAACGCAGACGCGGTCCGCTCGCTCGGCGCGCAGCGCGTGATCGACTACACGCGGGAGGACTTCACGCAGAGCGGAGAGCGTTACGACACGCTGATCGACATTGCAGGGAACCGCTCCCTGTCGGCGTGCAGGCGCGTCCTCCAACCCGGCGCAATCTTCGTCTTGGTGGGTGCGGCCGCGGTCCAGCACACGAGCGAGATGAAGGCTTTCGGTCATTTCATCGGCACACGCCTGCGCTCGATTCGCGGCACGCAGAAATCGGTGTTCTTCATCGCCAAGCTGACACAAAAGGACATTGAGGCCATCGCGGAACTCATGGCGGCCGGTAAGGTGACGACCGCCATCGACAGGCGGTACATGCTCGACCAGCTCGCCGAAGCGTTCGCCTACTTCAACGAGGGTCATGCGAGGGGAAAGATCGCGCTCGAGCTGGTGCGGCCTGAGCCCGCGAACGCAGCGGCCGGCGCGCCGCGGGAGCGAGCCACCGTGTGAGCTGGCGTGTCATCCCCAAAGCTAGAGCGATCGCCATCAGTTGACGCCAATTTCACAGCAGATTGAGGAGAAATTCGCTCGCTGGAAGGAGACGGTGGTCTAGACAAGGATCATGTCAGGAAGATGTTCGCTCCGTCGAGCAGAAAGATTCTTGGTAAGGAAAGGCCCCCGGTTCGAATCCGGGCGTGGGCTCCATATGCCTTAACCCGGTCGATCCCGCCAACGACGACCACAGAATGTGTCGACGGCGGATGAGAAACCGATTGCGAGCCTTTCGAAAACGACGCATTGCGTACGCGTTGGTGGCACTGGTGGTGCTTTGGGCCGTTGGTCTCTATGTCGTTCCAATACTGCCTTTCGTGCCGCGGTCGGTCGCGGATCTCAAATTCAGCGTCATCGACAATGTCGGCGAACCCCTCGTCTGTACTGGTTGGGGCATGCCGAACCCACGCTCTAACCCGTACGGGGAGTATCCGCACATCGTTTCTGATTTGCCAACCTACTCGGCGATCATCAGGCGCGAGCACTTACCGCCAACTCCCCTGAACGATGATCAAGTCGTCGCGGTATATCGGGACTGGTTGAAGCTCAACGCGGTACGACTGGAGAGGGATGGAGCCGTTTACCGCTTCGACATGTTCCCGGGCCCTACTCCGTCCGGAGCCTTGCGTAACGAGCTTGTCGGCAAAGTCGATTTGCTGGGTCATGTCTATGAGGTTCATCAAGGTCCGGGACTGGGTGCGTGTCCAATCTGCCTCGCGGCCGACTCGCTCATCTCCACGCCAACCGGTCCTGTTTTCGTCTCCAAGATTGCAGTGGGAATGCAAGTGTGGTCGGCTTCGCACGACGGCCGGCCAATCGTCGCGGTTGTCCTGAAGATGACGAGTCGGCTGGATGCGCCAGGCAGCGAGATGATTCATGTCGTCCTGGCCGACGGTCGCCAGCTCACTGCGTCCGCACCACACGAGATCGCCGACGGCCGATCCCTCGGAAGCCTGACAGTCAGTGATCAGATCGACGGAGTCACGATCACCGCTCTCGAGGTGGTTGGGGCCTCATCCGGGCACACGTACGATCTGCTGCCTTCCGGGGAGACAGGTGAGTACTGGGCGAACGGAATATTGATGCGCAGCACGCTCAAGCCCGATTCATAGGAAGCGTCGGAATTCGGTGGTGTTCTTGCAGTTTCCGCCTGCTTGCCGAGCGCCAAAACGCGCCAATCCCATGAACCGGGACTAAGAACCTGGTGAAAACCGATAGCGGGGTGCCGCGAGTCAAAGACTGCTGAGCCGCGTTTTCTCTCTGTGCTGCTGCACGCGGCTTTGTTTTTCGGCGTTCTGAGCGCGGTGACCACGCTTGGCGCCTTTGTGCCGGGGGCCGTCCGTGCCCGCGTGTGGGTGGGCTTGCCCCTGGGACTGGCCCTGATCTCGTTGGTGGCATGGAACGCCACCATCCTCAGCCGGGAGCGTGACGTCGAGCTTGGGCTCGCGCTCGGCGCGTTCCTGGTAGCTCTTGCTTTGCGCTTGGCGATGCGACGCTGGAGCTGGCTGGGCGCGCAGCTCTTCGCCGCCGCCACGCTGGCGTCCATCGCGTACCTGCTCTACGCGGCGTCGATCACGTTTGTGGTCGGGCGAGAGCCGTTCTACCTCATCACCTCCACGCTCTTGCTGGTGCTCGAGGTTGCGGCCCTCACGCTTTCTCTCTCCTACCTGTTCGAGATCGTGGACACGACAAGCCGGACTTCGGATCGCCCGCATCCGGTCGACTCGAATTACCGGCCGAGGGTTGCCATCCAGGTCCCGGCTTACAACGAACCGCTCGAGGTGATGACCGAAACTCTCAACGCGCTCGCGCAGCTCGACTATCCGGACCTGATCATTCAGGTGGTCGACAACAACACGCCTGATCGCGAAAACTGGACCGCCCTACAGAAACGCTGCGAGGAGCTGGGCCCTCGATTTCAGTTCATGCACCTGGAGAACTGGCCGGGCTTCAAGGCCGGGGCGCTGAACGAGGCGACGCGCCGGTTGCCGAAAGAGGTCGAGATCGTCGGTGTCGTCGATTCGGATTACGTGGTCAGGCCGGATTGGCTTCGGGCAGTGATCGGACACTTCGCCGACTCCAAAGTGGCCTTCGTCCAGACGCCGCAGAACTATCGCGACTGGACCGACGACCAGTATCTGCGCGGTCTTTATTACAGCTACCGCTACTTCTTCGAGATCACCATGCCATCCCGCGCGCACCGCAACGCGATCATCTTCGCGGGCACGATGGGCCTCATCCGGCGCAGCGCGTTGGAGGAGATCGGCGGATGGAATACCGATGTTGTCACCGAAGATGCGGAGGCCAGCCTGCGCATGCTGGCGCGTGGCCATATCGGCATCTACGTGCCTCGTGCCTACGGTGAGGGGCTCATGCCGCTCAGCTTCGACGGCCTCAAGAAACAACGTTTCCGCTGGGCATTGGGTGGAGTCCAGATCTTGCGGTTGCATTGGCGCCGCTTGCTGCTACCAGGTCGCGGCGAGCGGCTGACGGTCGCACAACGCATTCACTACCTCCTCGGCAACGTCCAGTGGTTTGGCGATGTCCTGATGTTCTGCTTCACCGTCTTGCTTCTCCTGACGGCGCTCTCCACGGCCATGCATCACCAATTGCCGATACGTCAGCTGACCGGCGTTGCGCTTGGGCTGCCGATCGCGTTTCTCGCCAGCGGGCTGCTGAGAGCCGTATGGGCGATGAAGCTCACGACGCGGTGCACCTGGCGCGATGCGATCGCCGGTCTCCAGGTCTGGTTCGCGTTGAGCTGGGTAGTGACGGTCGCCTGTCTGCGAGGCCTGGTGCGTTTTCACACCACGTTCCTCCGCACGCTGAAGTTGAAGGAAGGCGAGGCCTCGATCATCAAGGCTCTTCGGGCTGCTCAGGTGGAGACGTTGCTGGCCTGCGTCGGGTTGGCTGCAGCGATCGTGACGCTCGTCCGCGCTCCCTCGCTGCCCACGATCGCGCTCGCCACCTTGCTCGCGTTCCAGGCGGCCATCTACGCAAACGCGCCGTGGGCCGGCGCCTCGGCCGAAGGCATCCACCTCACTCCTCTGCGTCGCGCCTACAGGGCATCGGCGCAAAGCACCGGCGTGCGGCCGGGATCTGGCGCTGAGACGCTGGCCGTGCCGGTGGCGCTCGCCCTGGTCGCTTTGGTGCTGATGGTGTTCCTCTCGATCGCCGCCCCGCCACCGCCGCCCGAACCCGGATCGTCCGGCCAGGCCGCGCCGGTCACCTCGCCGCATGGAACGCCGTCGGCTTCACCTTCGCCCTCTCCTTCTCCTTCGCCTTCGCCTTCGTCGTCCTCTTTACCGTCGGCGTCGCCGCCTGCCTCGGCCTCGCCGAGCGGATCTCCGCCACCCGGTCCGTAAGGCCGGCTGGGAGATCGGCGGCTCATCGCCGTCGTACTTGGAGCTACCCACTTTTCCGCAGCCGGTGTAGCCTTACTGAGACTTGCAAGAGCGCTCGGACATGGAGTCGCCAGAGGACAAGAACGGGGCGGAGTCGCTGCAGGAGACCGGTGCTCTACGGTCGTGGGTCGTAGGTGGCACCAGACGAACGGCCATCGACCCGCGGCGCCGCTCCGGGGCCAACGCCAAGGCGCGGCGCTTGCTCACGTCAGACGAAGCACGAAGAGCAGGCGTTTATGGGGGTTGGCTCGGCCTCGTCGCCGCCTTGCAGCGTCACACCGTCCGCGACGCCATGGCCGAGATGCCCAAGGAAGATCGCAACATTCTCACATTGGCCTACCTCCATGGCCACACGAACGACCAGATCGCGCAGGCACTGAACGTTTCAGTCAGGACCGTGAGCAGGCGCTTGACGAACGCGCTCGGAAAGCTCGAAGAGCATGTCACCAGCCTGGGTGTCTGGATGCTGTCGGCGGTCCTGCTGGTGCTCGCCTCGCTGCGGAATCTGCGCGAGCACCAGGCGATCACCATCGCGGCGGTGGGTGCGGCGACGGTGGTTGCCATCGGGGTGGTTGCTTCGAACCCGGCAGCGGCGCCGGCAAAAAGTGCCCTCGCCCCGTCGACCGGTCATTCGATAGCCGCTGCCCTGCCCGTGGATTCTGATCCCGCTCTGACGCAAGCAGTGACGAGCGCGAGCGTTGAGCACGCGGCTACCGCGGCGGTCAACGCGGCCAAGCCGGCCCACAAGCCGTCTCAGGAGACGGTGGAGGCGACCAATGGATGCGGAGGCAACCCGACCAGTGCGCCTCCATCGGTTCCGGTCGGACCGCGTGGACCCGGTCCGCACAGTGCCCCTGTAACTCATCCTGGCAAGGGAGGCTGCGGCCCGAACGCGTAGCCGTCTGCTTGGGGCCGCTACGCGGTCTCAGGCGAGACCTTCAGGGCGAGGAAAAAGGTGACGTCGCCTTCGGGCCAGGTCCCGGACACCGCGTAGACGTAGACCCCGCCCTCGTCGTCCTGGACTTGCGGCTGGGCAAATGTCCGCGGAGCCGTGGTCGCGATTGCCGACGGACTTCCCGGACCGTAGACGAGGTCGACCGTGAAGCGGCGCAGCTGAAACAAAGGGTGGAAGACGATCTGTATGTCGTAGCCGCCGGCGGTCGCGTACGGCTTCAGGTCGCCCATCCGCAGCAGGGTTTCCGCCCCCGGGCTGTCGGCGCACGCAGCGTGGCCACCGCTGTTCCAGCAGTAGCTCCCTCGGGGCAGCTCGATCGATGCCCCGTACAGCTCGGCCGTCGCCGTTGGCAGCGGCGACCCGTCTGGAACGCATCCCGCGAGGAGCACCAACGCGATGAGAAAAGGACCCACCTTCATGGCTGAGGAAACGATGGCATGCCGACCTCGTAACGACGAAGGGCGAGTGCTGACTCCAGCCGAGACTAGGGAGCCGCCTCCACCTTCTTCTTCAAACCGGCGAGCACAGCGTTGAAGGTCTTGAGGATCTGGCCGCTCATCATCGGCCCGACCAGGGGGGCCAGCAACCCGCGAGGTTCGAATCCCTGCGTGATCTGACTCCCGGCGCCCCTGGAGCCGATCGTCGCGCGGATCGCCATCTTGGTCCCGGGCAGCGCGGTGCTTTCAAGCTCGAAGGATCGACCCTCCTCGAAATGCGTCACCACGACATCGTGCTTGCCGCCCGACCTCGTGTTGATCATCCCCGTCGCACCGAGCTTGAGGGGCCCGTCGAGGCGGGATTCCTTCATGTCAGGGTTCCACTCCGGCCATTGATTCACGTTTGACCAGACCTGCCACACCCTGGCCGGCGCAGCAGTGGTCTCCAGCGACGCCTCTCGAAACGCCATATCGTCCCTCCTTCCAGCCCTAAAGAAGCCACCTTCAGAATCGCGGTTTGGAATTTACACTCCGCACCCGAGTCATATCCGAAATCCGATGACCAAAAGGGCGATGGCACCGATCGTGCGGAGCAGAAAGCCACCGACGACTGTCATCCGAGCGACCCTGGAGAGGCTGGCCCACCCGCCGGTCATCAATACGGCTGCCGGTCGGAGAACCGCTCCCGCGAGAAGACCAAGGACAAACACCGCGACGCCGAGTCGCACCAGGACTCGATTTCCCTGACCCGGCCCCAGGGCGACAACGAACAGGATTAGCGCCAGCACATACGGAGCGAACGTGGCGCCGAGGATGCCGAAGAGCACGCGCCGTCGGCTGGACCAGTCCACTCTCTAACCTAGGTTCTCAGGAAACGTTAAGGATCCATCGAGTTGGCTCAAAGGTTGCGGGGCCAATCTAGAGCACAAATCGAAGCTTCAGAGAGTTTCCGGAGGTAGACCCAGATGACAGACGAGAATCCACAAGAACCGGGACAGCCGCAGCGGACCCCGCGCGAACCCACACTGCTGCCGCCGCCCAGCTACGCGCCGATGGGACCGCCGCCAAGCTGGGCGCCACCTCAGCCGCCGCCCCCGACCTCGGTCTGGAGCCGGATCGCGGCGTACGTCGTCCTGATCGCCGTGGTCGCGGCTGCGGCCGGCGCCGGAATCGGATGGAGTCTCGCCCGAGCGGTCAATACGCACCAGATCGCGCAGTCCACCACACAGACGCCGGCGCCGATCACTCCGACCACGCCGATCACGCCGGTCACGCCAGGCACGGGTTCCTCCAACGCGAGCGCCGCCGCGATCGCGGCGAGGGTGGGCCCCGCCATCGTTGACATCAACACCACGCTCGGTTCGAGTCAGGCGGCAGGGACCGGCATGCTGATCAGCTCCACCGGCGAGATCCTGACCAACAACCACGTGGTCAGTGGGTCGACGAGCATCACAATCACCGTGGAGGGCCAGTCCAGCACTTTCACAGCGCATGTCGTTGGAGTTGACGTCTCGCAGGACGTCGCAGTGATCCAGATCGACCAGAGCGTGTCCGGACTTCCGACTGTTACGTTCGCCGATTCCTCGTCGCTGCAGGTTGGCGACACCGTGGTCACCCTGGGCAACGCCCTCGGCCAGGGTGGCGCGCCGCACGTGACACAGGGCCAGGTGACCGCGCTCAATCAAACCATCACGGCGAGCGAGGGTGCCGGCAGCGCGGAAACCCTCAGCGGGATGATCCAGAGCGATGCCGTCATCTACCAGGGCGACTCCGGTGGGGCGCTCGTCAACACCTCGAGTCAGGTCGTCGGCATGATCACGGCGGGCGAGGCCCAAGGATTCCGCTCCGCGGCGTCCAGCACCGGCTACGCGATCGCGTCCAACACCGCGGTCGGCGTCGCCAACCGGATACGCGCCCACGAGCAGGCCGCGGACCTCACGTATGGCCAGGTTGGGTACCTCGGGGTCGCAGTGCAGAGCATCGATGCCTCCGGCGCTTCACAGCTCGGTCTCAATGTCAGTTCGGGTGCGCTGGTGTCTGCAGCGCCCCTATCGGGCACACCCGCGGCCTCGGCCGGCATCACAAAAGGCTCCGTCATCACCAAGGTCGGCGGATCGTCGGTCACCTCGGCCGACACTCTCGGAACCGCGGTCAAGTCGCACAAGCCTGGCGACAGAGTGTCCGTGACCTGGGTCAACACGAGCGGATCGCACACGGCCATCGTGACCCTCGGTGGGGTGAACCCCTAAACAAGACCGACTGTCACAAACCCGGCGCGCGCGGTGCTTGATTCACAGTGAGCACCGCGCAGCCGGTACTTCGCGCTCAGGCGCTGTCCAAGTCCTACGGCAAACGGCTGGCGGTCGACAGGCTCGACCTCGAGGTCGATCAGGCCGAGCTTTTCGGATTTCTCGGGCCAAACGGAGCGGGGAAGACGACGACGATCCGAATGGCGCTCGGCCTCATCGCGCCGACCGGCGGCTCGATCGAGATCCTCGGCCAAGAGGTTGGTTCGCATCGCTCAAGGGTCCTGCCGCGGGTCGGCGCTCTTGTCGAGTCGCCGGCCCTCTATGGCTACCTGTCGGGCCGCGACAACCTCCGGGTCGTCGGAAACGTGCTGGGGGGCGTTTCGCACAAGCGCATCGACGAGGTGCTCGAGATCGTTTCGTTGGAAGGCCGCGATCGCGACCGTGTGCGGACTTACTCGCTGGGCATGAAGCAGCGGCTGGGCCTTGCCATCGCACTGCTCAACGATCCCGATCTTCTGATCCTCGACGAACCCGCGAACGGGCTCGACCCAGCTGGAATCGTCAAGATGCGCGATCTGCTTAGGAACCTCGCTTCGTCGGGCAAGACCGTTTTCATCTCCAGCCACGTGTTGAGCGAGGTCCAGCAGATCTGCACGCGCGTCGCGATCATCAACCACGGAAAGCTCGTTCGCGTCGCGCCGGTTGCCGAGCTGATCGAGGCCCATGGCGAATTCGAGGTAAAGGTCGACTCGCCACATGACCTGGCCGCCGCGCTGCATCTTCAACCTTGGGGCGCAGAGGCGCGCGCCGAAGACGGGTTGGTGATCACATCGGCTCCGGGCGGGCGCGGTCGTGAGCTGATCAGGTTCCTGGTCCAGAACGGCTTCGAAGCTGACGCGGTCAGCCCGCGGCACAAGGACCTCGAGGACATCTTCCTCAGTCTCACCGGAACGGATTCATGAGCACGATCGCTCTGAGGCCGAGCTTTGTGGGGGCGGTGCGCGGTGAGGCGCTGAAGCTCAGCCGGCAGCTCAGCCTGTGGCTGACCCTGGCCGGTGGGGTCGTTCTACTGGCTGTCATCGTGCTGGCGATATCGGGCGCCTCCAACCTCAAGGAGTCCCTGGTAGCCAACCCGACCGCGTGGGCCTACAACATGCTGGAGGTCTTCGGGACGGTGTTTCAAATCGGATCGGGAATATTTCTCCTGATCTTCGGAGCCCGCCTCATCGCGATGGAGTATTCGTCCGGCACGATCCGGATCCTCTACGCACGTGGAACAGGACGTTTGCGTTTGCTTCTCGCCAAGCTTTTCACGCTTGCGCTGGTCGGGATCGTGCTTTTCGCGGGCTACGTGCTCGTCGTCGGAGCGATCCTCGCGTTGATGATCCTTTCGTTGAGCGGCGACTTCGAGGGGATCTCGCAGATCTCCAATGAGTTCTGGAGCGACCTGGGTCGCTGGGCCGCGGTGCAAGGGATCAGCATGGGCATGGCCATTCTGCTGGCGGCGGCTGCGTCCGCCCTCGGCCGTTCGCTGGCCTTCGCCATCGCAGCCTCACTCGCGTTCTATCCTGCGGACAACTTCCTGACCATCCTCGAGATCCTGGCCATCCGAGCCACCGGTCACGACCAGCCATGGACCGCCATCAGCCAGTACCAGCTCGGACCGAACCTGAATGTCGTGCTGAATCTCATCGAGCCCGCCCATCGTTCCAGGCCGGCTTTCGCGGCGCCCCTCGCGGCGGTCGACGCGACGCATGCGTTGGCCGTGATCGGCGCGTTCGCTGTTGCATTCGTTGCGATCGCGCTCTTCAGGACGCTCCGACCGGACGTCCTCGAGTAGGTCCTTTACAGCGCAGGCCCATCCGCCCGGCCTGTATCCTTGACGGATTGTGCGAATAGTCGTCAAGGACCCTGAGGAGTTCGAACAGGCGCTGCGCGAGTTCCGCCGCAAGGTGCAGGAGCAGGGACTCGTGCGCGAGATGCGACGCCGTTCGCACTACGTCCCGCCGGCCGAGGCGCGCAAGATCAAGAGCCTGCGCGCCCGGCGTCGAAGAACCCGGTAGTTAAGGGAACTCCTCCCCATTCTGGGGAGGTGGCCCGAAGGGCCGGAGGGGCCAACCGCTACTCGGTATAATTCCCGGGTTCGGTGACCATGGCGGAGGGGAGACACCCGTTCCCTTTCCGAACACGGAAGTTAAGCCCTCCAGCGCCGATGGTACTGTCGGGGCAACCCGGCGGGAGAGTAGGTCGTTGCCGAGCATCTTTGTTTGTGCGTGCGCCCGGCGAAGTCCCGCGCTCTTTCTGGGGTGGCGGGACTTGAGTTATTGGACGGCCGGCTCAGGCTCGGCGAGCGATTCGGGACGCAGTTTCGGCAGCAGCAGGTAGCACCTGAAGCTGAGCAGCACCAGCAGCCCGACCAATGCGATCAAGACGTCGAGCACGACCTGACCGACGCGCGCGTGAAACAGGAAGATGAGCACGCCCTCGACCACGACGCCCAGGGCAAGGATCGGCACGAAGACGCGGTCGTGGACGGCCATGAAGAACTGCACGAGCAGGTTGTCGAGCGAGAGCGCGAGCCCGATCACACCCACCGGAAAAACGAGCGGTATGGCGTCGCGAAAGCTGGGTCCGAACAGGATGCCGACCACCAGACCGGGCGCGACGGCGAAAACAAGCAGCGCACCCGCGCCCAGGGCGGCGAGGATTCCGGCCGAGGACAGCAGGATTCGTCCCGGGTGGTGGCCCTTGGCCACGGCCTCGACGACCCGGGGAAACAGCACCTGGCTGACGCTCAACGTGAGGAAGTAGAGGATCGTCCCGATCTTGTTGAGCCCCCCGTAGATGCCGCCGTCGTGGAGGCTCAGGTAATGCTCGGCCAGGATGACGTCCTGGTTGTAAAGGATCTGCACGCCGATGATCCCGGCTGCGGCGGTCAGGGAGAAGCCGGCCATCACGCGCAGGCGCACGCGGGCCGGCTGCCGGCGGAAATGGTCGCGCAGGGAGAAAAGACCGAGGCAGAAGACAAAGGCGAGGCCCGCGAAAACCGCCGCCATCGCGCCCGAGACCGCGTATCCGGCTTTCAGAAGGAGCACGACGACGACCGTGCGGACGACCAGCTCAAGTGAGAGGTTGAGCGACAGCGAAGTAAATCGTTGGAGACCCTGCAGGATGCCGCGCGGGATCGCGACTTGCCAGATGAGCGCGATCGAGAAACCGAGGATCAGGATCGGGATGGTTGATCCGAGGTTTGCGAACTGCGCGATGTGACGTGCAAACAGGGTCGTGACGAGGATCAGAGCCAGACACGGGATTGCGATCAGGCGTACGGTCCTCGCCAGCAGCGAACGCACGCCGGGATCGCCGCGAGCGTTGAGCATCGCGGTGTAGCGAGCGAGGACGACGACCAGGATCAGCGCGGGGCCGGTGCCCACCGCGTAGACGGCGATCAGAAACGCAACCTGCCCATAGGTCGCGGGGCCGAGCACGCGACCGGCGATCGCGTGGTAGACAAATCCCCCGACGCCGGCGATCAATCCGCCGCTGAAAAGGACCAGATTCTGGCGGACCAGACGGTTCCTCTGGAGGGTGGCCAGGCGCTGGCCGATCCCCAGTCTCGCGCCGGTCTGCACTTCCCGACGATTGTATCGAGCCCCCTGCGGGGATAATTCCAAGCCGATGCCCGAACTTGCGAAGCCTGTCGTCTCGGCGCTTGTCGTCAGCCGCAACGCGAAAGACGAGCTTCTTCAGTGCCTGAAGTCGTTCTTCGCGAGTGCTGACGTCCCGGTTGAAGCCATCGTCGTCGACAACAATTCCTCCGACGGCTCACCGGCCGCCGTCACCGATGAGTTCCCGCAGGCCACCGTTCTCGTCCAGTCGAAAAACCTGGGCTACGGCCGGGCCGCGAACATCGGTCTCGAGCGCTGCCAGGGCCGTTTCGTCCTGCTCCTGAGCCCCAACGTCCGGCTCGACCCGCAGTGTGTCGGGCGGCTCGCGGACCTCTTGCTCACCCGTCCCGACGCCGGCGCGGCCGGGCCGCGTCTGCTCCTGCCCGACGGCGGGCGGGATCCCGACGCGAGGCGTGCGTTCCCCATCCCCAGCACGCTCTTCTATCAGACGGTCGGCTTGAGCAGGCTCTTTCCCAGGAGCTCGCGCTTCGGCCGCCACAACATGGGGCACCTGCCGGAGTCGGACGTCCACGAGATGGACGCCGGCACCGCGGCCTGCTTGATGCTGAGGCGGTCTGCGCTCGACCGGGTCGGATTCTTCGACCCGCGCTACTTCATGTTCGGCGAGGACCTGGACCTCTGCTACCGGCTGAAGCTGGGCGGCTGGAAGATGTTCTATGTCCCGACGGCGAGCGCGATCCACCAGGTGAGGCCGCCGTCGCGAGAGCGTCAGCGCCAGATCTCGTACGAGCGGCACCGCGCGATGTGGACGTATCACTTCAAGCACCACTCGGAGGACGTATCGGCGTTCGGCAACGGGCTCGTATGGGCCCAGATCTGGGGTCGTTATGTGGCCGAGCGTGTCCGCGACACCGTCAAGCCCGACAAACGGGCCACCACCTGAGCCCATGTACCACCAGATCGCACGCAACAAGCGCAACAGCATCCTCGTGGTGATTGGCTTTCTCGTGGTTTGGCTTGCCGTCGGGCTGATCATCGGATGGCTGGCCGACGGCCAGGTCGGAGCCATCGGCGGCGCGATCATCCTCGGCCTGCTTGGAGTCCTCGCCGCTTTGTACGCGTACTACTTCGGCTCCGCGACAGTGCTGTCGGCGATGGGCGCGCAGCCCGCCGATCCACGCCAGTACCAGCAGCTCCACAACATCGTGCAGGCGCTCGCGATCGGGGATGGCCTTCCGCTGCCCAAGGTGTACGTCATCAATGACGCAAGCCCCAACGCTTTCGCCACAGGGCGTGATCCCAACCATGCGTCTGTGACGGTGACGACCGGCCTCCTGCAGATGATGAATCGGGAGGAGCTCGAGGGCGTGCTCGCCCACGAGATGAGCCACATCAAGAACTTCGACGTCAGGCTGCTGCTGGTTGTGGTGACGATGATCGGGCTGGCGGCGGTCATCGCGAGCATGTTCTGGCACAGCGTTGGACGCATGCGGCTGCGAGGCAATGGTGCGATTGTCGTTCTCGCCATCGGGATTCTTTTCACCCTCATCGCGTTCGTCGTCGGCCCGCTCATGCAGTTCGCGCTTTCCCGCCAACGGGAGTCGCTCGCTGATGTCAGCGGTGTGGAGCTGACTCGGAACCCGACAGGTTTGATCTCCGCGCTGCAGAAGATCGCCCAGAACGACCGGCCGCCGGAGCGTTTCAACCACGCCGTCGCGGCGATGATGATCGACAACCCGGACGAGCACCACGGCAGCTTCTTCAGCCGGCTCTTCGACACGCATCCGCCGATCGCCGAACGCATCGCCGCCTTGCAGAGGATTGCGAGCGTCCAGCAGGTCTAGACCTTTGGAGCGAGAGGCGGTCTCGCCGCTGCTCGCCAAGATCCTGCACGTACGCCGGACCGAGCTCCGCCGCACGCTGCAGGTCGCGGGGTTCGCGATGGTCATCGGCTGGGCCATGTACACGGCCTTCAGCGCGGCCCAGTCCATCTTCCTCAACAAGACCGGCCCGCATGCCTATCCCGTTTTCTTCATCGTCCTGGCCCTCGCCGTCTGGCCGATGGACGCGCTGCAGGGCGCTTTGACTCGGCGTTTTGGGGTCGGGCGAGCGTTTCGCATCAACCTCGTCGCGAATGCGGGCGCGGCGATCGGCATCTTCGTCGCGTACACGGTCCGTGAGGACTCCACGGTTGCCTTCACGGCGTATGTGGTCTATTCGGTCGCCTTCGAGCTGGTCATGCTCCACTTCTGGACCTTCGTCACCCAGCACTTCAACGTGCTAGAGGGCAAGCGAATCTTTCCTGTCATCGCCGCCGGCTCGAGCGTCGGCTACATGCTGTCCGGCGTCACGACGACCGTCGTCGCGTTCATCGCGACCGAGCCGCTGATGTTCGTCTGGGCGATCGGTTCGCTCGCGGCCGCGTACATGTCGATCGGACTCGAGCGCACCCTCTACCGCCCGGCGTTTGTGGAGGATGAGGATCAATTCCTCGTCCAGCACGAGGTCGAGCGCAAGCGCCACGGCGTGATCGCCATGTTCGGACGCGCGCTCGAGCACGTGACGGGCAGCCGACTTGTTCTTGCCCTGTTGCTGCTGGCGTTCGTGCTGCAGGTCGCGAGCCGGGTTGGCGACTATCTCGTCGCGGTCATCTTCGTCGCCGCCACGCACAACAACCTCCAGGAGCTGACGATCCTGATCGGCAACGCCTGGCTCGCCAGCTACGCGGTGCAGCTCGTCGTGAGCCTGTTCGTCGCTCCGTGGGTGCTCGACCGGCTCGGCGTGAAGAACGCGATCCTCGCGCTGCCGGTCTTCACCCTGATCGGCTTCATAGGGGTCGCCATCAACCCCATCCTGGCGACCTCGCTCTTGCTGTTCATCGTCCGCAACGGCCTGCAGACCGGGCTGGACGATCCCGCGCAGAACGTGCTGGGTGGCGCGCTCCCGGCCCAGGTGGTGCCGAAGCTGCAGTTCCTTCTCAACAATGCTGTGCTGCCGGGTGGCGCCGTGCTGAGCGGCGTCGTCCTTCTGGCGCTGCAGCCGGAGATCGTCGGCAACGTGGAGGTGCTGGCCGGCGTCGGCATCGTTGTCGCCATCGCCTTCATCGGCGCGGCCTGGTGGCTGCGCAGCCAGTACCTGGACGCGATCTACACGCGCCTCCGGACGCATGCGTTGAGCCTTGCCGACTACCAGCAGGCCGTGGGACGGCCGGCTCCCGAGGAGATCGCCGAGCTGCAGGCGCACGTGCGGGGTGGGGAAAAGAGGATGAGGGAGTTCGCGGCGGCAGCGCTGGCGCGGATGTCACCCGACACCTTCGCCGGCATGGTGCCCGAGCTTCTTGGGTCCTCGGACCCGGTGATCCGCCGCCTTGCGCTTCAGCTTGGGCCGCCCGAGCGGATCACTCGCGAGCAGCTCGCCGCGGCCCGGAACGACGAGAACGGATGGGTCCGCGCGGCGGCCGCGGTCGCCGGCATGACGGTCCCAGAACCAGGCGATGGCCTGGACGGGCTGCTCGCAGGTCTTCGCGATGCACCTGATCCGCAGGACCGCGCGGCGGCGGTGTGGGCAGCTGCCTTTCTCGCCGACGAAGGTGCGATCGCACGCGGGATGCGAGACGCAGATCGGCAGGTCCGCCTGGAGGCGATTCGCAGCTTTGCGCGCATGAAAGGCGAAGTCCAGGAGATCGCCGAGGCACTGATCGCCTGTCTTCGCGATGATGACGTCGAAGTCAGGCGCGAGGCGCTGCGCCAGGCGGTGCGCTGGACGCCGCCCGCAGACTGGACACGGCGGTTCTCCGAAGCACTCGCCGATGGTTTGGCCAGCGGGGACCGCGACGTGCGGTTGCTGGCCTCGGAAGCGATGTCCACGCAGGCTCCGGAGGCGCTTGACCTTGTCCTGCCCATGCTGCTTGCCAGGGACGAGACGTCTTTGGCCGCCATCGAGGCCCTGGTCAGGAGCGGCAGGCCGGAGCTCTTCCAGCGAGCCCGTGAACACCTGGAGATGCAGCTTGGCCAGGGCGCCCATCTTGCCCGGCTGTCGGCGCGGGTGGCCGGGGCGATGAGGCATCTCGATGGAAACGAAGCGGCGGGTTACGCCTTGCTTCGCATCGGACTCGACGACTTCGTCCAGAGCGCGGCCGAATCGGGGCTGGCTGCCATGCGCGCCCTGCATGGCAAACGAGGCTTTGCGACTGTGGAACGCGGCCTTTCGTCGGTGCACGCGCAAACGCGCGTGGAGGCGCTGGAGACGTTGCTAAACTTCGGCCCCAGTTGGCTCGCCGGACCCCTGGCCCGCCTCCTCGAGCCGGGATCTTTTGACCCGGTGCTCGCCCGGCCACTGGCGCAGGCGGAGATCGAGGCCCTGGCGAAGCATCCTGACCGGTGGGTCCGCGAAACAGCAGAAGCGGCGTCGCACGGACTCGATGAACACATGAAAGAGCTGATTGCGCTGAAGCAGGTTCCGCTTTTCACCGCGCTCACGCTCGAACAGCTGGCAAGCGTCGACCGGCTCATGGTCAGCAGGCACTACGCCAAGGGCGAGACGCTTTTCCGCCGGGGCGATGTTGGCGGCGAGCTCTACGTCGTGGTCGAGGGCGAGATCCGAGTCCACCTCGACCACGCGGGCCAGGAGGTCACGCTCGTGCGGCATCGCGCGGGGACGGCGCTAGGAGAGATGTCGGTTTTCGACGACCAGCCGCGCTCGGCGAGCGCCCAGGCGATGGCCGACACCACCGTCCGGGTGCTGCGGCGCGACCGCCTGCAGGCGATCGTGCACGAGCATCCAGAGGTGATGCTCGAGTTCATCAAGAACCTCAGCCAGCGCCTGCGGGCGATGGACGAGAAGCTGGAGTCTTCTACCTTGGCCAGCCCCTCCGGCGGCCCCATTCCGGCCTCCGGCCGGACTTCCCCATCAATGGAGAAAAGCTCTACTCCGTAGTTTCCGGCTCCCCGCGGACCTCGATCTTCTTGCGGGCGGCTTCTAGCCTTTCGGTGCAGACCTTCAGGTAGACGCGCGCCTCATCGACGGCTTTCAGCGCGTCTTCGAGGGAAAGGTTGCCGTCCTCGAGCAGCTTCAGCTGCTCGTCGAGCTTCTCGAGCGCCTCTTCGTAGGTGAGCTCCTGGCTCATGTCTCGACCTCCTCGACCCTTGCCCCGATACGTCCCGACGCGAGCCGTATGCGGACGCGGCGGTTGACCTTCGTCGCGGCCGCGGAGCGGATGACGGTGCCCGACTCGGCATCCAGCGTGATGCTGTAACCGCGCGCGAGGACACCGTCCGGGCTGAGCGCGGCCAGGCGCTGCTCCCGATGGCCGAGAGCTCGTATCGCGCCGGCGAAACGTTCTGACAGGGCCCGCTCCAGCCTGTCGACCGCCCGCCGTGACGCAAATGCGTTGGTGCTCCGGGCGAGCCTCGAAGCTGCCGCGCTGTCGATCCGTCGGGCACGTTCGCGAAGCGCGTCCTCGCGGCGCGCGACCTGCGCGATCGGGCTCAGCCTGCCCAGCTCGCCGGCCGCGCGGGCAAGCCGGTCCGCCCGCTGGCGGACTAGCGACGGCAGGAGCTGGACCATCCGCTCCCGCTTGTGGGCCAGCCGTTCGGCCTCGCGTGCAATGCGCTGACTAATCTCGCGGTCGAGTCTTCGCCCTCGTTCGCCAAGCCGGGCGATCAGGTCCGACTTCTTCGGCACGACATGCGCGCCTGCCTCGGTCGGCGTGCGGCACTCGGCGTCGCCGACAAGATCGGAGACAGTGCGGTCGGACGTGTGTCCGAGCGCCGTGACCACCGGCAGTCGTGATTCAAGGATCGCGCGGGCGACCAGCTCGGTGTTGAACGCGTACATCTCCTCGAAACTGCCGCCGCCACGGGCGAGCACGATCACGTCAGCGAGCTGCTCCTGGTTGCAGCGCCGCAGCGCGCGGGCGATGCTCATCGGCGCGCCCGCGCCCTGCACCTGCACCGGGTAGACGACGACTCCCATGTTCGGAAACCGCTCCCAGATCGTTTCCTGAAGGTCATGGATCACAGCGCCGGTCGGTGAGGTGAGGATCGCCACGGCTCGCGGCAGGAATGGAATCCGGCGCTTACGCTCCGCCGCGAAAGCGCCTTCGGCCTCGAGCCTTCGCTTCAACTCGTCGAGCCGCGCTCGGAGCTTGCCGACGTCGTCGAACTCGACCTGGTCGACGATGAAGCGGATCGTTCCGTACTGGATCCAGTAATCGACTCGCCCTCGGAAGATGAAGACCTGGCCGTCTTCAGGCAGCGTCGTGACGCGCCGCGCGTCGTCGGCGTAGATGAAGGCGTTGATCAGGCTCTGGCCATCGCGAATGACGAAGCTGTAGTGGCCTTTCGAGCCCTGCTTCATGCCGCTGACCTCTCCTTTGAGCAGCAGGGCGGTCAGCGGACGGAGCTCGCGCCGGATCTCATTTGCGAGCTCGGTGACGGTGTAGGGGCGCTGGGCCTCCTCGGGCCGAATCACGCGATCTAGCTTAGGCCGGAGCCAAATGCCCGTTAGTCCGGACTATGCGGCTGATCGCGTTGTCACAACCTCGGTTGGTCCGGACTATCCGGGTTGATCAGCCCCCGATCTGGGACATGCTCTTGGCCGGCTTGATGAATCCCGGCTTGTTGATGAGGTGGCCCTCCTCTTTGCGCCAGATCGCGGCCTCGATCACCGATCCGAGGTGATCGTCCGAGACGCCCGAGCGCATCAGGTCGCGCAGCGGGGTCTCGTGCAGCGAGAAGAGGCACGTGCGCAGGCCGCCCTCGGCCGTCAGCCGGACTCGGTTGCAGGTGGTGCAGAAGGCCTGGCTGACCGAGGAGATGAAGCCGACGCCACCCACCGCGCCATCGGCGAACCGGTAGCGGGTCGCCGGCCCGGGTCGCGTGTCGACCACCGGCTCGAGCGGGAACTGGTCCTCGATCTGCTCCTGGATGCGGCGGCTCGGCACGACCTGCTCGTTGGTCCAGATGTTGTCTCCATCGAGAGGCATGAACTCGATGAAGCGGACCTCGTAGCCCTCGCTGTGCGCGAGTCGAGCGAAGTCCACGACCTCGCCGTCGTTGTGCCCCTTCATCACGACCATGTTCAGCTTGATCGGCCAGAGGCCTGCCTCGCGCGCCGCGGTGATGCCGTCCATCACGCGGTCGAAAGCATCGCTGCGGGCCATGTCCTTGAAGGTGTCCATATGCAGCGTGTCCAGCGAGATATTGATGCGCTTCAGACCCGCGTCGCGCAGCGCCAGCGCCTTCTGCCGGAGCAGCACGCCATTGGTGGTCATCGTGATGTCGAGCGTCGGGTCGATCGCATTGATCATCCCGATGAGCTCTTCCAGCTTGACGCGCACCAGCGGCTCGCCGCCCGTGATGCGGATCGTGCGCACGCCGTAGCGCTCGACGAAGATGCGGGCCAGGCGGACGATCTCCTCGTACCTCAGGATGTCCTCGCGCGCCAGCCACTTGAGACCTTCCGCCGGCATGCAGTAGATGCAGCGGAAGTTGCAGCGGTCGGTCACCGAGATCCGCAGGTCGTCGGCCACCCTGCCGTAGGAGTCCACGAGTCTGTGGCTGGCCATTTAGCCGATGATAGGGCGCGATGGGGTACGAGAACGTCCTTGTCGAAATCGACGCGCCAATTGCGACCGTCACGCTCAACCGCCCGAAGGTTCTGAACGCGCTCAGCCCTGACCTGATCCGCGAGCTGACCGCAGCCCTCGCGGACCTGGATGCCGATGAGACCGTCCGCGCGGTGGTGCTTACCGGCGGTCCCAAGGTATTCGCCGCCGGTGCCGACATCGGCGACATGGCGGACAGAAGCGCCGTCGAGCAGCTGAGCCGCGACCAGACCGGGCGCTGGATATCGCTCGCCGGATTCAGCAAGCCCCTCATCGCCGCGGTCAACGGCTACGCCCTGGGCGGCGGCTGCGAGGTGATGCTGATGTGCGACCTGGTCGTCGCGGGGGAGACCGCCCGCCTGGGCCAGCCGGAGATCAACCTCGGCATCATCCCCGGCGCGGGCGGCACGCAACGCTGGCCGCGGACCGCGGGGAAGTACGCGGCGATGGAGGTCATGCTCTCCGGCGCGCCGGTGACCGCCGAGCGGGCCTACGAGTTGGGCATCGTCAACAAGGTCGTGCCCGCGGAGATGACGATCGAGGTCGCGAAGCGGCTCGCGCGCCAGCTTGCCGAGAAGCCGCCGCTGGCGGTGCGGATGGCGAAGGAGGCGGTGCTCAAGGCCTTCGAGTCGCCGCTCTCTGAAGGGCTGGCTTCCGAGCGCAAGAGCTTCTACTTCCTGTTTGCCAGCGAGGATCAGAAGGAAGGCATGCACGCGTTCCTCGAAAAGCGGAAGGGCGTTTTCAAAGGACGATGAAATATGGCGACTGAAGTCGAGCAGCACGTAAGCGTCGAAAACGAAAGCGGCATCGGCTGGATCCGATTCAACCGGCCCGAGAAGATGAACGCGATCGGAGCGCTCACCCGGAAGCAGCTCGCCGAGTCGATCAAGCAGGCGGAGCGCGACGACGCGGTTCGGGTCGTCGTCCTGACAGGATCCGGTCGCGCCTTCTCGTCTGGAGCCGATGTGACCGAGATGGTGCAAGGAGCCGGGATGCGCACCCCTGAGGACGTCGGCAACGTCCTGCGCAACGAGTACATGCCGATGCTGATGCGCCTTCGCACGATGCCCAAGCCCGTGATCGCGGCGATGAACGGGCCAGCCGTTGGAATCGGCGCGAGCTTCGCGCTCGCGTGCGATATCCGGATCGGAACGCCCGAGTCCTACATCCTCGAGGCCTTCGTCAACATCGGCCTGGCTCCCGATGGCGGCGTGAGCTGGCTGCTGCCGCGCCTCGCCGGAACCGGCGTCGCGTACGAGATGTTCTTCACGGGCAAGCCGCTCTCGGCGGCGGACGCCCACCGGCTGGGTGTGATCAACCGGATCGTGCCGGCGGAGCGGCTGGAAGAAGAGGTCCGTGACCTCGCCAATCAACTCGTGGCGCAGCCGAGGCAGGCGCTCGCCGGGGCCAAGCGCTCGGTCAACCACGCGCTGGTCTCGAGCTACGAGGATGCGATGGAGTTTGAGTCCTACCTGCAGGAGGCGCAGGCCGCGAGCTCCGAGTTCGCAGAAGGCGTGCAGGCATTTCTGGCTCGGCGGTTAGCGAAGAAATGAACCGCCAGCCCCATCCCCGCCCTACGTGTGGTACTTCCCCATAAATGGGGAAGAGTTGCGACTGACTTGCCGGAAGCGGTAATCGTCGCCACGGCCCGCACGCCGATGGGGCGCTATGGCGGCCAGCTGAAGGACGTGCGCCCGGACGACCTCGCCGCGATCGTTCTCAAGGAGGCGTGCCAGCGCGCGCACGTCATGCCCGAGGAGGTCGAGGACGTCATCCTCGGTTGCGCCAACCAGGCGGGCGAGGACAACCGCAACGTCGCTCGTATGGCCCTGCTCCTCGCCGGGTTTCCGGTGGAGGTTCCGGGCCAGACCGTGAACCGTCTGTGCGGGTCGGGGATGCAGGCGACCATCGCCGCCGCTCGCGAGATCCAGTCCGGCGCGGCGGACATCATGGTCGCCGGCGGCGTCGAAAGCATGACCCGTGCGCCGTGGGTGATGCCCAAGCCGGACGGGGGATTTCCCCGTGGGTCGCAGACCGCCTATGACACCGCGCTGGGATGGCGACTTGTCAATCCGAAGATGGCCACGATGTACGGCACGCTGCAGATGGGGGAGACCGCGGAACGGGTCGCCCAGAAGTACGAGGTCTCACGGGAGGAACAGGACGCGTTTGCGCTGCGCAGCCACCAACGCGCCGTTGCCGCGCGGCGATCGGGCCGGCTGGCGGAGGAGATTGTGCCCGTCTCGATCGCGCAACGAAAAGGCGAGCCGCTGGTGGTCTCGGACGACGAAGGCCCCCGGCCCGATTCGACCCTGGAATCGCTTGCCAAGCTGAAGCCTGCATTCGCGGAAAACGGCTCCGTCACCGCGGGCAATGCTTCGCCGTTGAACGACGGCGCGACCGCGTTGGTGCTGATGTCCAATACGAAGGCCAGGGAACGCGGATTGCAGCCGCTCGCACGACTTGTGGCCGCCGCGCCGGCGGGCGTGCATCCCGACTACATGGGCATCGGGCCAGTCCCTTCTTCGCTGAAGGCACTCGAGAAGGCTGGGTTGCACCCGGGCGATATGGCCGTCGTCGAGCTGAACGAGGCGTTCGCATCGCAGTCGCTGGCGTGCATCCGGCTCCTGGGTTTGGACGAGGAGAGGGTCAACGTCAACGGGGGCGCGATCGCACTGGGGCATCCCCTCGGCAGCAGCGGCGCTCGGCTTGTCGGAACGCTGGTTCGCGAGATGGAGCACCGAGACGCGGAGTACGGCCTCGCCACGATGTGCATCGGCGTCGGGCAGGGCATCGCTTCGATCTGGCAGAAAATCTGAGCGAACGAGATCCTGACGCAGTGCGGTCGATGTTCGACCGCATCGCCGGCCGCTACGACACCGTCAACACGGTGCTGTCCGCGGGCACCGACGCGGGCTGGCGCCGGCAAGCCGCGCGCGAGACGGGATTGCGACCTGGCGGATCGGCCCTGGACGTGGCATGCGGCTCGGGCAAGCTGGCGGCGGAGCTCGCGAAGCTCGCCGGAGGTGGCCGGGTGGTGGGCATCGACTTCAGCCCGCAGATGCTCGCGATCGCGCGCCGCGAGCATCCTCAGATCGAGTTCATCGAAGGGGACGCTCTGAACCTTCCGTTCGATGATTCAAGCTTCGATGCGTCGACCATCGCATTCGGCCTCCGCAACCTGGCCGACCCCCTCCGCGGTCTGCGTGAGATGCGCCGCGTCACCAGGGGACCCGTCGTCGTTCTGGAGTTCGTCCGCCCGCCGAAGGGCGTCGTCGGGGCGGCGTATCGGACCTACCTCAGAGCGCTGCTGCCGGTCATCGGCGGCCTGGTCTCGGGACAGCCATCCGCGTACCGATACCTGAGTGACACCGTCGACACCTACCGCACGCCTGAGGAGCTCACCGCGATGGCACGGGCCGCCGGATGGTCAGACGCGCGCTTTCACAGCCTGGGCATGGGAACCGTCGGAATCGTGACGGGTACCTGAGGCGCCGAGGTGGGCGACGGTGCAGGCAGCGTCAGGGTTTGGGGTCCTAGGACTGACGGTCGACCGCCGAGAGCGCCAATCCGACGAGCGCCGGCCGGAGCCCATCCAGCTCCACTGCCTCCAGCTCGCGTACGGCATCCTCGACCAGTGCCTGCGCCTCTTTGCGCACCCGTGTCAGGGCTTCGCACGAAGTCACGAGCTCGGTGACACGCCCGACCTCGGCGTCGCCCAGGGAGCCGGCCAGGAGGCGGCGTATCTCCGGGCCGACGACGCGATCTTCCGCCGCATAGATAAGAGGAAGGGAAAGCACGCGCTGGCGCACGTCGAGACCGACCGGCTTACCCGAGCTCGGGCTGAAGTCGACCATATCGTCGGCCATCTGGAAAGCGATCCCAAGCAGGTCGCCGTACCGGCGCAGAGCGGCCACCACCTCGGGCTCGGCTCCGGATAGCAGCGCGCCCGATGCGCACGCAGCCGCAAAGAGCGACGCCGTCTTGCCGCGGACCACTCGCAGGTACGATTCGCGGTCGCCCGGAAATGCCCCGCGTAGCGCGACGTCGTCGATCTGCGATGCGCAGATCGCCTCGAGCGCTTCGGCCAGCGCCGAGGTGACGCCCGCGTTGCCCATCTCAGCGATCAGGCGCGTCGCCTTCGCGAAATAGAAATCGCCGACCGCGATCGCGCGCTCCGGCCCTTCTTCGGCGGCGACTGTTGGACGGCCGCGCCGGTGAGTGCTCTCGTCGACGTAGTCGTCGTGGATCAAGGTCGCGTTGTGCAGCAGCTCGACCGCCGCCGCCAGCTCGGCGGCGCGCAGCGGGTCATTGCGAGGGCCGATCGCAGCGGTGAGCTGGACGAGCTTTGGCCGGAGGCGCTTTCCGCCCGCCTCGACGAGCCGGCGCATCGGCGATGCGACTGCGTCGGGGTCGACCATCAGCTGCCGGGCAAGCTCGATCTCCACCAGCGACTCCGGCAGGTCGCTGCGGCGACGGCCGAAGTCCCCATCGAGCTGCACCGCGAGCTGCCGGTGCCGTGGGCCGTCCAGCTCCACCGCGAATACGGATTGCCACCGGCCGAGGACCAGCTGCCCGTCCTCCACCAGCAAGGTGGCGAAAGCGGTCAGCAGGAGCTGGCGACAGTGCGCGTGGCCGTTGACCGGTTCGCCGAGCGGGACGTCGAAGCGCCGCGAGAAGTCGTCGTGCTCGTAGCCCGCCCCTGTCGGAGCCAGTCGCTCCAGCAGGTTTTCGAAATCGCGGTGCAGCAGAGGCTCGTTTTCGTTGACGGCGATGCCGAGTGTCGTGTGCAGCGACTGAAGGTGGACGCAGCCGTCGCGCAATCCGGATCGTCGCACCGACTCGCGGATGCGATCGGTGATGTCGACGAATTCGGTGGAGCGTGTGGTGTCGAACTCGATGCGGTTGGCGGTCACCTGACTTGTACCCCAGGCGGGGTCCCGGCTCCGAGCGCGGTCGCAAGTAGCTGCCTGGTCGTCGGGGTCGGCTGCTCGGACGCGGCCGCCGAGGACATCGACTCGATCGCGCGAGCGAAGGCCACCTGGACGGCCAGCGGCGCGTTGTCAGCCAGCAGCCTCGAGCCGCGGGCCAGGCAAAGGTCGCCCATCAGGAGCGTGGTCGGCGGCGCCGCCCGGCCGCCCAGGCCCTGCAGCCGGAGGCCGACCTCGATCAGGGCCGCCGCCAGGGCCAGCTTGGGCTGTGTCTCGGCGGCGAATTGACCGACGCTGTCGAGGTACGCGCGATACGTCTCGGACAGCCCGTCTGACCACAGGCCCTCCAGGCGGTCGAGCTCGCGGTCCAGCGCCTGAAGCTGGACGGTCATTCAACGGCCTCGATCACGCTGCCCGCGAGCTGCCGGAATGCGGAAAGTGCGCGCAGGCAGGACTCGTCGTCGCGTGTGACCACGTAGTAGAGGCCAAAGCCAAGCACCGTGTTCAGGACGAGGGGGACGAGCACGTCGCGAGGCACGGTGAGACGGATCCGGCCGTCTTCCTCGAGCCGATCGAGCTGCTCCTGGATGACCTCGCGGTAGCGCGTGAAGAGCTCCGGCAGGTAGGCCCGCAAGCGCTCGGTGCGCGGCGCCTGCACCAGCAGGTCGAACGCCGCGAGCTGGACGTCGCCCAGGCGGCGCAGTGAGTCCCACAGCGACTCCACGCCCACCTCCAGGACCTCGAGCGGATCGGTCAGCTGGTTCAGGGTCCGGCGCAGCTCCTCGACGGACTTCGCGGTCAGGTACCGCCACGCCTCGACCAGCAGCTCGGACTTGGTCGGGAACCAGTACTGCAGGTTGCCGATAGCGACTCCTGCCTTCGACGCGATGGACCGGACGCTGGTGCCCGAATACCCGTTCTCGAGGAGGGAATCGGCCGCCGCGTGGATGATCTGATCACGGGTGCTCTCGGTGGCTGTGGCACCTGTCATACGTATGTACCAGCATACCGAGGGCCGGCAAGCGGCTGGGGGATAATTCCCTGCGGCGTGCGGTCCATCGCCGAAGCTTTCCCCAACCGTATTTGCGGCGTGCTGCGCACCGAGAACGCCGACGCCGGATTTCAGGCCTGCCTGACGGCGCTCGAAGCGGGCGTGTTCACGATCGAGATCACGAAGACGGTCCCATCGTGCTTCGAGCTGATCAAAGGGCTCATCGCCACGACGGGAGGCAGGTATTCGGTCGGTGTGGGGACGGTGTGGGATCCGGGCGCGGTGACTGAGGCCAAGCAGGCCGGTGCCTCGTTCGTCGTGACGCCGGTTCTGCTGCCCGAGGTCGCCGACGCTTGCCGCAAGGAGGACATCCTGTGTGTCCTTGGCGCGCTGACCCCTACCGAGATCTACCAGGCGAGGCTTTCAGGCGCGGCGCTGGTGAAGGTGTTCCCAATCACACCGGTGGGCGGACCTCGCTACATCGAATCACTGAACGGCCCGCTCGCCGGCGTTCCGTTCTGGGTTTCGGGCGGAGTGCCAATCGAGGACATAGGCGCCTACCTGCGGCTTGGCGTCAAGGCGGTGGGGCTCACGGGATCGCTGTTTCCTGCCGAAGCGCTCGCGACCAAGGACATGGAAACGATCCGGCGAAACGCCGAGCGGGCCGCTCGGGCGGCGGCGGCCGGCTAACTCCAACCCGGCCCTCCGGCGCCGCCCCATCCCCCGCCTCCGGCGGGTACTTGCCCATAAATGGGGAAGAGTTCCACATCTCCCGACAAGTGGGGAGGCGTTGGGTCCGAGCTAGCAGCCCACCTTGTAGTTGCACATGGTCGCGGTGATATTCGAGTACAAGTTCATCACCTGGCCGCCGGTCGTGATCAGCGCGATGATCACGATGAGCACCACGAGCGCCAGGATCAAGGCGAACTCGACCATGCCCTGGGCGCGCTGACGGGAACGAGCCCGGTTCAGCACCCCACGTGGTAGCTGCACATGGTGGCCGTGATGTTCGAGTAGACGTTCAACAACTGGCCGCCAGTCGTGATCAGAGCAACGATCACGATCAGGGCGATAAGCGCAAGAATCAGCGCGTACTCGACCATTCCCTGTGCGGATTGCAAGTTCAATTGGCGCATCACCGGCCTGAAAGCTTAACCACTGAGGCCCCCCCGTTGGTCGTTGCTCGCGCCAAAGCTTGCTCGACGACGACGCGAACCATTCGCTTCCGCCAGAAGTGGCTGAGGTCGGCGTTGTCGAGAGGTTTTGCGGGCTTGGCCGCCAGCTCGGCCGCTTCCCGTACGACGTCCGCTTCCAGCCGTTTTCCCTTCAGGAAAACTTCAGCCGCGGTCGCTTCCAACGGGTACGAGGCAACCGCCGACAAGACGATCCGGCAGCCGCTGACGACTTCGCCATCGAGCTGGAGCGCGACCGCCGCGCCCGCGACCGGGAAGTCGATCGAGCCACGCCGCCGGAGCTTTACGTAGGCGCTGCGCGTGTTCGGGCTCCCTTTGAGTCGAAGCGCGGTGACAACCTCTGACGGCTGCTTCGCCATGTACTCGATGCCGTCGTCGCGGTAGAGCGAGGCGACGGGAACCTCGCGCTCGCCATCCACGCCGACCAGCGTCACGACTCCTTCGAGGGCCATCGCCATGGGCGCAGTGTCCGACGAAGAGACGGCCCAGCACCGGGGACTGCTCGGTGCGACGAGACAGATGTCCCCATCTTTCTTCAAACAGAACCCGGCAGCCTTGCGCCACTCGTAGGTCATGTCGTAGTAGTTGCATCGCGTGTCGACGCAGAGGTTTCCTCCGATGGTGCCGGCGTTGCGCAAGGGGGGAGACGAGACGAGACCGGCGGCTTGTGCGTAGCCAGTGAAGTGTTCGTTCAGATGCGCGTTGTGTGCGGCGGCGCTCAAGGTTACGCCTGCGTCGATGCTGTGCTCGGCGGACCCGTTGCGGATCTCGCGCGGCAGGAAATCGAGCCCGATCAATGTGTCGATCTCGAACTGGCGGCGTTTCAGTTTTGGAAATAGGTCGGTGCCTCCGGCCACGAACATCGCGCTCGGGCCCAGACCCGCCGCCATCTTCGCGGCCTCGCGCGCCGTCTTCGGCTGCAGGTAATTAAATCGCGGCAGTCGCAGCATCGAGGTCCTTGGGCGGTGGCTCTACTTTGATCACCGGCGGATACGGAATCGACGGAAAGCGCGGCGGTCCGTAGCGCGCGGGCTCTCCTTTCTCTTTGCGGCGCAACGCCTCGACCACTTTCTCGGGCGTCACTGGGATCTCGTCGATCCACACCCCAAGGGCGTCGAACACCGCGGCGCACAGCGCCGGCGGGACTGGGAGCAGCGGGCCCTGTCCTGCCTCCTTCGCGCCGTAGGGCCCTTCCGGGTCAACCGTCTCGACGATGAACGTCTCGATCTCCGGCGTATCCAGAAACGTGGGTGACTTGTACTCCAGCATCGACGGCCACTTGTGCAGGCCTTTGCGAAATGCCTGCTCTTCCATCAGAGCTTCCCCTAGGCCCATGTACACGCTTCCCTCGACCTGTCCCTCGACAAGCAGCGGGTTAATGGCGCGGCCCACGTCGTGGGCGATCCACACTTTGTTCACGCGCACCAGCCCCGTGCGCGCGTCCGCGTCGAGGTCGACTACGCAAGCGGAGTAGCTGTACGCGGGACTTGGTCCGACACCAGAGCCCTTGAACGGCCCGGCGATCTTGGGCGGCGTGTAGCTTCCCGCGCTGGTCAGGGTGCCGAACCGCGCCTCGGCCAGGATGCTTGCTTCCTCGAAGCTGAGGTCGCCGATGCGGCCGTCGGTCACCTCGACGTCGGCAGGGTCGCGGCTCATCTTCGCCGCCGCGGCCTCCACAAGCTTCGCGCGCATCTTTCGCGCGGCTTCGAGCGCCGCGTTGCCCGCCATGAACGTCACACGTGAGGAATAGGAACCCAGGTCGATGGGAGTCGTGTCGGTGTCGGCGGTTACCAGGCGGATGTCGGGAGGCTGGAGTCCAAGCTCCTCGGCCACGATCGAGGCCAGCACCGAATCTGATCCCTGCCCTATGTCCATGGCACCGCAGAAGACGGTGATGCCTCCCCGGTCGACCTTGATCTGCACCTCGGAATGGGGCATATCGTTCCAGTAGATGGCCGTACCCGCGCCGGACATGTAGCTGGAAATGGCGAAGCCCATACCGTGACCCGCGCGCCTGGTCCGATCTTGATAACCGGACGCGTTCATCACGCGCTCGGTGCACTCTTCGAGTCCGCACGAGGTGACGCGTAGCCAGTTCACGGTCCTGCTGTAGGGCTTGACGAAGTTGCGCCGTTTGAGGTCGACCGGATCCAGGCCGAGGTCGCGCGCGATCTTCTCCAGGTGGAGCTCCAACGCGAAGCGCGGCTGCGGAGTGCCATGCCCACGCTTGGGTCCGCAAGGCGGTTTGTTGGTGAACACACGACAGCCTTCGAAACGGTAGGCGGGAATATCGTAAGTGACGGTCTGGAGCGCACCCGTGTAGAAGGTGGAGGCGACTCCGTATGAGCCGTAGGCGCCTCCATCGAGGGCGCTGCGGAAATGCATCGCGGTGATGCGGCCCTCGCGCGTCACGCCGGTCCTGACCCACATCAGCACGGGATGCCGGCCGCGGTGCGCGTAGAAAACCTCTTCGCGGCTGAGGGTGCACTTGACGGGCCGACCGGTGAGCATCGCGAGCTTGGCGACGATGATCTCGTGCGCGAAGGGATCGGTCTTTCCACCGAAGCCTCCGCCGTGTGCCGCTCCGATCACGCGGATCCGGTTCATCGGCAGCTCGAGCACCTTCGACAGGGCGCGGTGCACGTAATGGACGACCTGGGTCGATGACCAGAGCGTCACCTTGCCGTCGACAAACGTCGCGATGGCGCTGTGCTGCTCCATCGGCAGGTGCGTGTTGCCCTGAAAGAAGAAGACGTCCTCGCGGACATGCTCGGCGCGGCTGAATCCGTCGTCCACATCTCCGAACTCCAGCGCCACGAACTTGTGGACATTGTTGGGGCCGCCGTAGTCCTGGACCCGCTCGTCTTTCGGGGGCTGTAGCGCGGCGTCGATCGACATCACCGGCTCGAGGACCTCGTATTCGACGTTGATCGCGTCGCAGGCCGCGGCCGCGATCTCCTCCTCGGTCGCCGCGACCGCAGCGATCGGGTCGCCGACGTAGCGGACCTTTTCGTGCTCGAGGGCGCGCTCGTCCTGCGTGACGGGGAGGATGCCGAACTTGATCGGAAGGTCCGCGCCGGTGATCACAGCGATGACGCCCGGGATGCGACGGGCGGCGGAGGTGTCGATCGAGAGGATGCGCGCGTGCGGGTGCGGGCTGCGCAGGATCTTGCAGTGCAGGGTGCGCGCCGGCAGCATGTCGTCCGCGTACACCGCGCGCCCGGTGACCTTCGTCGCGGCGTCGACCTTCGGCAGCGGCTTGCCCACCACCTTGAGGTCAGCGCTTTCACCTCCCCGCCTTGCCGGGGAGGTCGACGGCCTAGCCGGCGGGAGGGGGTTTTCAGTCATGCATCCGCCCTGAGGCAAGCTCCACCGCTTGCAAGATCTTGGTGTAGCCGGTGCAGCGGCACAGGTTGCCGGCGAGCGCTTCGCGGATCTCGTCGCGCGTCGGCCGGGGGTTGTCTTCGAGCAGCGACTTGCTCGCCAGCAAGATGCCCGGAGTGCAGTAGCCGCACTGCGCCGCGCCGAGCTCGGCGAAGGCCTGCTGGAGCGGGTGCAGCTCGGACCCGCTTGCCATTCCTTCGACGGTCGTGATGGCTCGACCATGGATCTGGATCGGAAGCAGCAAGCAGCTCAGCTCCGGCTTGCCGTCCACCAGCACGGTGCAAGTCCCGCACTCGCCCAGCTCGCATCCGTGCTTTGTTCCGGTCAGCTGCATGTCTTCGCGAAGCACCTCGAGCAGCGTCTTGTGCACGGGCACCAGAAGCTCGGACTTCTCCCCGTTCACGTCGAGAGTAAGCACGACCCGCTCAACCTCTCGATCGATTTCGCGCCGCATCAAGATCCGAGCATATTCCTGACCGCTTTCGCGCACTCCCAGAGATCCGGCACCACCGCCTCAGCACGGCTCATCGCGGGTGCGGGGTCGTCGGGATGGACGAGGATCGCCCGCATGCCCAGCTCGAGCGCCGGCTCGATGTCGTTCTCCTCGCGGTTGCCGATGACAACGCATTTCTCGGCGCCGACGCCCGCCCATCGCATCGCCATCTCAAACACCGCGGGATGTGGCTTCAGGCGTCCCGCGTCGACCGAGGTGATGACGCCGTCTATGTGCTCGGCCATGCCCAGCAGGCGAAAGTCCTCCCAGTAGCTGTCGGCGTCGCGCCAGTACGTGTTGCTGGCGATGACGTTGCGCATGCCAAGGCGGCGGATCTCGGCGAGGAGCTCGACGGCCCCGGGCAGCGGCTTCATCCGGTCGGAGACGGGGATCGACATGGCGCGACGGATGCGCCGGATCGTGTCTGCGTCCGCCGGCAGACCGCAACGGCTGAGGCTCGCGCTAATGAGCAACTCGGCCGGCGAGTTGATCGAGACCTTGTTCTCGGTCGAGATGGTGCGCGCCTCGTCGCCCGGCCGGCTGCTCTCGATCAGGTCATCCGCCAGCGCCTCGACCGTCGCCGCCTCGATCCCGGGCATCGCGGCTCGAATCCGGACCCGACGGCCAACGGCATCTTCCTTGCGGATCGGCCAGGAATTCGGCCACAACGTGCCGCCCACGTCGATCAGTGCGACTTGCAGCCTCCCCACTCGCTGGGGATTCTGGCCGGGCGCGTTCACGCGCCCGGCCTGGTGGTGGTGAGTGGTCGGGCCACTGCCGCGGTGTCTCCTATGATCGCCTCCATGCTCCGGTTCTTGACCTCAGGCGAGTCACACGGGCCCCAGCTCACGGTCGTCATCGAAGGATTGCCGGCCGGACTCGAGATCAGCGAGGAAGATCTTCGCCGGGATCTCGCGCGGAGGCAAGGCGGACATGGCCGCGGAGGGCGCCAGAAGATCGAGACCGACTTGGCGCGGATCGTCAGCGGAGTGCGGGGCGGCTTCACGATCGGCAGCCCGGTGACCCTTGTCCTCGAGAACAAGGACCACGTCAACTGGACCGGTCAGATGACCGCTTCCAAGGAAGGCTTCGAGCCGAAGGTGGTGACGCGCCTCCGACCTGGTCACGCCGACCTGGCCGGGGCGCTCAAGTACGGGCACACCGACATCCGCAACGTGCTGGAGCGGTCCTCGGCGCGCGAGACGGCGACCAGGGTGGCAGCGGGTGGGATCGCTCGCAAGCTGCTAGGCCATTTCGGCATCGACGTCGTCAGCTTCACGCAGTCGATCGGCACCGTCGACATCGGATTCGACGGCTGCGACCCGGACATCCTGACCGAAGACGACGTTGAGAAGTCGCCGGTCCGCTGCCCCGACCCCGAAGCTTCCCAGCGCATGGTCGCCGCGATCGATGAGGCTGCCGAGCAGGGAGACACGCTGGGCGGGACTTTTCGCGTCATCGCGCGCGGTGTGCCCGCCGGGCTGGGCAGCTACGTGCACTGGGACCGCAAGCTGGACGGCCGGCTCGCGCAGGCGGTGCTGTCGATCAACGCGGTGAAGGGAGTGGAGTTCGGAGCGGGATTCGAGGGCGCGGCGCGGCGCGGTTCCGAATTCCACGACGAGATCGACTACCAGGAAGGTCGCTTCCGCCACCTGACCAATCGCGCGGGAGGCCTGACCGGCGGCGTGACGAACGGCGAGCCGATCGACCTGCGGGTGGCGATCAAGCCGATCTCGACGATGAAGAAGCCGATGGCATCGATCGACCTGAAGACGAAGGCAAAAACCGAGGCGCACTACGAGCGCAGCGACGTTTGTGTAGTGCCGGCGGCCGGCGTCATCGGCGAGGCCGTGGTCGCGCTTGTGATCGCGGACGCGTTGCTCGAGAAGTTCGGCGGCGACTCGATGAATGAGCTCGAGCGCAACTACCGGTCCTACGTAGAGTCGATCGCGCATCCCGGATAGTCCGGACAAAGCGAGCGGAACCCCACCAAGAATCCCGGACAGTCCGGACTATCCGGAAGGGGAGGGCTCCGATTACTCCCCTTTGAAGTCGGGCTTCCGCTTTTCCCCGAAGGCCTTGATCCCTTCGTTGGCGTCCTTGGAGACGAAGACGCGGCTGATCGCTTCGCGCTCGAGGGCGAGGCCCAGGTCAAGCGGCGCGCTGTAGCCCTGCGTGATCGCGAGCTTCGCGTGGCCGAGTGCCACGCTGGGTCCGGCCGCGATCTTGGTCGCGTAGTCGATCGCCTCCTGCCGGCACGAGGCGGCGTCGGGAAACAGGCGGTCCACCAGCCCCGCTTCCTTCGCCTTCGCCGGCGGCACCGTCGTTGCGTTGAGGATCATGTCCAGGCCTTTCGCAAGGCCGACCAGCCGCGGCAGCCGCTGGGTGCCGCCACTGCCCGGAAAGAGACCGAGGTTGAGCTCCGGCAGCCCGATCTGGTAGGAGCCCTCCGCCGCAAAACGCATATCGCACGCGAGCGCGAGCTCGAATCCGCCGCCGAGGCAATGCCCGCAGATGGCCGCGATGAAAACGATCGGCGTGTTCTCCATCTTTCGAAACGCCTCATGCGCCAGCGTCGCGGTCATCACGCGTGAGCGAGTTGTGCCGGACGCGAAGGCGCTGACATCGGCCCCCGCGGAAAAGAACTTCTCCGACGCGCTTGTGACGACCACAGCATGGATGTCCTCGTCGGCTCGCACATCGTCCACCGCACCGGCGAACGAGCGGAGGAACGCGTAGTCGTAGCTGTTCGCGGGCGGGCGATCGAGGACAATGACTCCGACCCCGCCCTGCTTCTCCAATCTGACCGACATAGCGAACCCGATAACCTTATCGAAGAACCAAAACCAGGCACGGGGGTGGCGTATGGCGACGATGATCATCGAAGGCGACCGGGCAAAGGCCGCCTCTGGCAAGACGTACGAGGTCCGCAATCCGGCGACCGGAGAAGTCGTCGACGAAGTTCCGGCGGGCGGTGCCGCCGACGTGGACAAGGCCGCCCAGGCTGCGTCCAAGGCTTTCGCCACCTGGTCGAAGCTGCCGGCGAACAAGCGCGCTGAGGTCCTGCACAGGGCGTCGCAGCACATGCTGGGCAAGGTGGAGGAGATCGCGCCCATCCTGACCAAGGAGCAGGGCAAGACGCTGCTTGAGTCGCGCATTGAAGCGCAGCGTTTCGGGGAGAACATCGCATGGTTCGCCGACCTCGCGGACAAGATCCACGGCGAGCACGTGCGCCTGCCCGACCTGACGACATACGGGCTCGTCATCCGCAAGCCGATCGGCGTGTGCGGCGCCATCGTGCCGTGGAACTTTCCGCTGACGCTCGCCGCGAACAAGGTCGCACCCGCGATCGCGGCCGGCAACACGGTCGTCCTGAAACCGGCGAGCACGACGCCGCTGTCAACACTTGCGTGCATCGAAGCGCTGATCGAGGGCGGGTTGCCAGAGGGCGTGGTCAACGTTGTGCTAGGCCAGGCGACTGGCGATGCGATCGTGTCCCATCCCTTGATCAGGAAGATCGCGCTCACCGGCTCGACGCCGACCGGCAAGAAGGTGATGGCACGCGCGGCGGAAGGCTTGAAGAAGGTCACGCTCGAGCTCGGTGGCAGCGACCCGTGCATCGTGCTCGACGACGCGGACATCGAGGGCGCCGCGAGGGCGATCTCGATCGGCCGGTTCTTCAACTGCGGTCAGGCATGCCTGGCGGTCAAGCGACTCTACGTGCAGGATGGCGTCTACGACGCGCTGCTCGAGAAGCTCATCGCGCGAGCTTCCAAGTTGAAGCCGGGCAACGGGTTGGAGAAGGACAGCCGCATGGGACCGATGCACACCGAGACGCAGCGCGCAGAGGTTGAGGCGCAGGTGAAGGATGCCATCGACCGTGGCGCCAAGGCTGCCCACGGCGGCGGCAGGCCCAAGGGCGCCGAGTATGAGAAGGGTTGGTTCATCGAGCCGACGATCCTGGAGAACGTGCCGGACGGCGCTTGCATGTGGACCGAGGAGGTCTTCGGGCCCGCGCTGCCGATCCGCCGCATCAAAGACCTCGACGAAGGTCTTCGACTCGCCAACGACTCGCAGTTCGGCCTCGGGTCGTCGATCTGGACCACCAACATGGCCGCCGCGAATCGGGCGGTCCAGGAGCTCGAGGCGGGATACACGTGGGTCAATGCGCTCCAGATCGCGCACGACGAGCTTCCCTTTGGAGGCACCAAACAGTCGGGCTTCGGCAAGGAGCATGGGGTGGAGGCTTTCCTCCAGTACACCGAGGAAAAGTCGGTTGTCTACGGTGGAATGTGAGGTGACCGCGCCGGGTAGTTAGCTGGGGTGAGGACCGGGCTCACGATCGTCGGCGCGCTGATGCTGCTCGCGGGGGCGGTGTTCGCAGGTCAGGGCCTGGGCTACATACCCGGCAGCTACATGACCGGGGACGTCAAGTGGTTCTGGATCGGGTCGGCGATGGTCGTGGTCGGGCTGGTCATGGGCGTGGTCGCCCTAGTCCGGCCCGCTAAGAGGGTATAGCTCAGCTCCAGGGCCCCACCCTTGCCCTCCCCACTTCGTGGGGAGGGGTCTGGAGAACTTCACAGAGACCGCTCCCCTGGTGCCCTCCCCACTTCGTGGGGAGGGGCTTGGAGAACTTCCGCGAGACAGCTCTTTTGCCTCCCCTACGGGTCGTGGGGAGGGGTCTGGAGAACCTGCTTTAGACCGCTCCCCTGGTGCTCTCCCGATCGGGAGAGCGATAAGAGTTAGGCGGTTCTTCCGTTGATTCGGTCCCAGTGGCCCTGGCACTCGACGCAGCGTGTGGCGGCCGGCTGGTACCGCAGGCGCGCTTCGGGAATCCGGCGGCCGCAGCCTTCGCAGATCCCGTACGCACCTTCCCGCAGGCGCTCGAGCGCGCGCTCGACCTGTTCGCGGTTCTGGTCCAGCAGGTGCACCAGCAAGTCGCTGGTCTCCCGGTCGGACAGTGCCTGGGCGAGGTCCGTCTCCTCCGGAATCCCCGTGATCACTCCGCCAACAACGTCGTTGAGCGGGCGGTGCAGGCCGGCCTCCTCGCCGCACTGCGCTGCCAGGAGCTCCAACCGTCTCCTGTCAGCTTCGAGCCTCTCCTCTGGAGCGTTTCCGATCTTTTTCCGAATCGCCATTGCTAAACCCCCCTTCCAAACTCATTACCGCATCCGGCGTCGTTTGGATTCCGAGAGCAGAACGCGTGCACCGGCAGGCGTACCTACTCCCGCACAATTAGTCGCCGAATGCCAACCCCGCTGCCAATCCCCCGGAAGATTCTGACCGCAGTCGCGTTGGTCGCGTTGGTCGGTTGCCAGCCGAACTCCCCGCGTCCGGTGCCGAGCGTACCTCAGATCGGAAGCAATCTCAAGTGCTCGCAGGGTGACCACGGGTACGAGGACCCGCAGGCGGGGTGGGGCTTCTGCTACCCGGGGACATGGAGGTACACAGAGCGCTCGCAGGGTAGCCAGAGCCCGCCGGGCCTGGACCTGACCTTTGACATCACGTTCGTCCCACCGACGCCGACGCCGTGCCGGAGTCCGAGTCCCCTCGCTTCGCCGCCGGCAGCCAGCCCTTGCCCAGGCGACTTCGCGTTCATGATCATCTCGACCTACCAGCGCGGCGACTCCGGTGATCTGGCCGGTTGGGCGGCCGCGAACCTGAAGCCCCTACCTCAGCTCGACGCGATCTCGTGGGGCAACGCCGTGGAAGCGGCGCGCTTGTCAGACGGCAGGCGGATTGCTTTGACCCCGCACCACGTCGTGATCATGGACCTGCACTCCGGCCTGCTCAACCTGGAGGCAGAGATGTCCACCAGGTTGGGGACCTGGAAGTTCAGCTTCTAGCGAGTCCGCTCTAGTCCGGGCGCCGGAACAGCGACTGGAGCTTGATCGCCAGGCCCATATCGCCCTTGATCTTCAGCTTGCCCTGCATGAAGGCGGCGGTCCCGTCCAGCTGCCCGGTCATGATCTTGACCCAGTCGTGAGCGTCGGCCAGGAGCGTGAGGTTGGCCGGCTCGCCTGGGTCGCCCTTGCCAGACACCGCCTTGCCGTCGTGGATCCGGACCCACCACTTGCCGCCTGCATCGCCGCTAAGGTCGAACTGGATCGTGGCCTTGGTCTGGCCGGCCTTTTCCGGAATCAGGAAGTTGGGCATCGCGTCGACGATCTGATCGGGTGTCATCTGGACTTCGGACATCGGCTCCTCCCATGAAGCAATCGGTTCGTTTTTAGTACGTTCGAGTACGGTCCGCTACTCATCTTAGACGGCTCAGCGAGAATTCCGGGGTGGCGACTGAGCTCGCTTTGACCGAGGTGGCGGCGGGCGTGTTCGAGCTGCGGCTGCCGATCCCTTTCGAAGACGGCCTCGTCAACGTCTTCCTCTTCACCGACGGCAAGCACACCGACCTGCTGGACTGCGGGATGAACGCCGATGAATCCCTCGCCGCGATCAAGCGAGCGCTGGAGCACCTCGGATCGCGACGGCTGCGCCGTCTTGTGGTCACCCACATCCACCCGGACCACTACGGAGCGGCGGGCATCTTCGCCGGCCCCGGACTGGCGGATCTGTACATCCATCGCCTCGAGGTCCCGCTCGTCCATCCCCGCTACGTGGAGCTGGAGCACCTGGTGGAAGAGGTTCGCAACTACCTGCTTGTCAACGGTGTGCCCGCGGAGGAAGCCGACGTGCTCAGCAACTCGCAGCGCGCCTTGAGCGAGGTCGTCAAAACCGCGGAGCCGTCGGTCCAGCTTGACGGCGCCGAGCACATCGAGATGGGTCGACACTCGTTGCGGGTGGAGTGGACGCCGGGCCACTCGCCCGGCCACATCTGCCTCTATTCGGCAACCGAAGGACTGCTCTTCGCCGGCGATCACATCCTCCCCGAGCTCTCGCCCAACATCGGATTGCACCCGCAGAGCACGCCTGATCCGCTCCATGACTATCTCGACGGGCTGATGCGCATGGCCGCCCATCAACCCAAGGTCGTGCTTCCCGCACACGGACGTCCGTTCTCCGATGCGCCAAGCCGTGTCGATGCGCTTGTTTCACATCACCAGCGCCGGCTAGATCAAATCGTGGAGATCCTCGTTCGAAATGAAGAAAAGACCGGGTGGCAGGTGGCGCTCGACCTCTGGGGGCCGCGCGACAACCTCTACGAGAAGCGGCTTGCCTTACAGGAAGGGCTGGCGCACCTGCAGGCGCTTGCGGTCGAAGGGCGCGTGATCAAATCGGTCACGCCCGCGTCCGTGCGCTGGCAGCCGGCTTGATCTTCAGAGGAAGGATGTCCGCTGGGTAGCATCCGACCCCGACCACGCCCGGTCCCGCGTGCGCGCCGACAACTGGGCCTAGCGGTTGGATCATCAGCGTCTCCGCGATGGGCTCGAGCTCTCGCGCGACGCGCTCAGCGTCGGCCTCCGCGTCTGCGTGGCCGACGATCACGCAGACGCCGTGGCCGCGATCCACCTCGCGTGTCAGCTCGACGATTCGGTTCAAAGCCCGGTCGAAAGTCCGCACGCGCTCGAGCGGCGTGACGAGTCCGTCGCGAATGCAAAGAACGGGCTTCACCTGGAGGACCGAGCCAAGCAAAGCGGAGGCGCGCCCGATGCGCCCCCCGCGGCGCAGGAATTCGAGGGTCGCCACGGAGAAATATGTCTGCACCTGCTCGCGCATCGCGGTGATTCGCTGCGCGACGGACTCCGCGTCCGAACCCTGCGCAGCCATCTCCGTCGCAGCGAGGGTCAGCAGCCCAAGCGACATCGAGGCGAGCTGGGAGTCGATCACGCGCACGCGCTTGGCGTCCGTCATCTCCGCGCCCTGCAGAGCAGACGCATACGTGCCGCTCAACTTTTCCGAGATGTGGATGGAAACGACCTCTTCGTGATCGGTCAAAAGCTGCCCGTAGGCTTCCGCAAATTCGCCCGGCGCCGGCTGCGAGGTGGTCGGGTGAGTGGTGACGTTGGGGAGCTTGCGGTAGAACTCAGACGGCCTGATGTCGACGCCATCGAGCAGCGAACGGCCCTCGAAATGCAACGTCAGCGGCACGACGGTGATCGCTCGGGCCTTGACGAGCTGCGGCGGTAGGTCCGCGGTCGAGTCGGTGACGATCGCGATCTTGCGACCGCTCATTCCGAGACGTCGGTCGGATGCGGGTCGGTGATCCGCCTGTTTCTGCGGTTGCGGATGAAGCGCTCTTCGACGGGCTTGATGGAGATGAGTGTCAGGATGACCAGGACACCGGAGAAGATCGCGACCGCGTAGAAGCCGAAGCCGACCGCCATGCCCAGCGAGGCGACGACCCAGATCATCGCTGCTGTGGTCAGGCCCCTGACGTCCTCGCCGAGGCGGAGGATGCTGCCCGCACCGAGAAAGCCGACGCCTGTCACGATCTGCGCGGCGATTCGCGTCGGGTCGACCGTCTTGCCGAAGAACGGGATCAAGCCGAGGCCTGTGAACATGCACGAGCCCGCCGCGATCAGGGCCATCGTCCTCATCCCTGCCGCGTGGCCGCGAAGCTCGCGCTCGGTCCCGATCGCGAGGCCGATCAGGAGGGCGACGAAAACACGGAAAGCGAGGTCGAGCTCGCCGTTTACCCCGCCGGAGAGGGGCGTGCTCTAGCCCCGGCCGGGTCTTCCCCCGGGTCTGTCCTGAGCGCCGGGTTCGTCCTTGGCACCGGGCTCATCGGGAAGCTCCGGGAGGTCCAGACTGTTCACGAAGTCGCGGAAGACTGCGAGACGCTCTTCGTCGACGACGGTGGTCTCGCCCTTTTCCTTGTCGCCGTCGATCTCGTCTGCCTCGGGGATGATGCCAGCCGTGTCCATGACCTCGGTCGCGACGAAAATCGGACACTCGACGCGGACCGCGAGCGCGATGGCGTCTGACGGCCGCGCGTCGAAGTCGAGATCACGCCCGTTCTGCTTCACGTAAAGCCGCGCGTAGAAGACCTGGTCGGCAAGCCGTGTGACCACGATGCGCTTGATGCTGATCCCGAGGTCGCCGAACGCGGTGGCCATCAGGTCGTGCGTCAGCGGACGGCCAAGCGTGTTGCCCGAGATCTTGGTCGCGATGGCCTGCGCCTCGAAGGAGCCGATCCAGATCGGCAGGTAGCGGTCTGCTTCCTTCTCTTTGAGGATCACGAGGTGCTGAGCGGTCGGCATGTGGATGCGAATGCTGTCCACGGACACCTCGATGAGGTTTTTCATCCTCGCATCCATTCTAGTCTGCGGTCCTCCACATCCCTCCTATTGAACGCGCACGGCCCCTCTGGGGTGTCACCCGCGGCTACGTAAGATTCGAACGTGGCGAAGGGGAGACGCGGCCGGCTGATTCTGATCGATGCCCACAGCCTCATCTACCGTGCGTTTTTCGCGCTGCCCCCGATGAGCACGTCGGACGGCCGGGTGACCAACGCCGTCTACGGCTTCACTTCGATGCTGGCCATCGTCCTCGCCTCGCGGCCGGAGTACGCGATCGCCGCCTTCGACCTTGGGAAACCCACATTCCGGTCCCTGGAATACGAGGAGTACAAGGCGGGGCGCCGCGCCATGCCGGACGACCTGCGGCCGCAGATGGACATGGTCCGCGAGGTGCTGGAAGCGTTTTCCATCCCGATCTACGGAGTCGAGGGCTTCGAGGCGGACGACGTCATCGGCACCCTGGCGCGCATCGCTGAGGAGCGCGGCCACGCCGTCACCATCGTCTCGGGCGACCTCGACTGCCTCCAGCTCGTCTCCGAGTCGGTGGAAGCGCTCGTGCCACGGCGCGGCATCACGGACACCTTCGTCTACGGCCCCGAGCAGGTCCGGCAGCGCTACGGCTTCGAGCCCCCGCAACTGGTTGACTTCAAGGCCCTGCGCGGGGATACGTCGGACAACATCCCCGGCGTGCCGGGCGTTGGGGACAAGACGGCGGCCAAGCTGGTCCAGGACTTCGTCAGCGTCGAGGCCCTCCTCGAGCGAGTCGACGAGCTGCCCGAGGGCCGGCTCAAAACCGCGCTCCAAGCCCATGCCGACAAGATCCGGCTCGGCAAGCGGATGGTCACGATCGTCCGCGACGTGCCGATCGAGCTGGAGCTCGAGAGGGCGCGCTGGACCCGCTACGACTACGACAAGGCGCGCCGCGTCTTCGACCATCTCGAGTTTCGCCAGCTGCTTACCCGCTTCCCGCCGCCCGATCAGGTGCCGGTCCAGCCCAGCCTCACCTTCGAGCCTGCCCCTCAAGCCGCGGGCCTCAGGATCGTGGAAGACCCGACCGAGGCCGCCAGCCTGCTCGACGGAGCCGGGGACGTAGCCGTCTTCACGTTCACCGAAGGGACCGGCCGTGCGACCCGGATCTGCGGCCTGGGTGTGTCGACCGGCGCCAATACCTTTTATGTGGCGCGACCCGAAGCGATGGACGCGGTCGCCGCCACGCTGTCCGGACGCCCGATCTCCGGCCACGACGCCAAAGAGACGGAGCTGGCCTTGCGTTCACTCGGCGGTGGCAAGCGTGACTGGGCATTCAGCACGTTTCTCGCCGCCTATTTGCTCGGCGCCGGTTCGCGGGATCCGCGGCTCGAAGACCTGGCGCGCGAGTTCCTCAGCGTGGAGCTGGTGAGCACCGAGCAGCTCCTGGGCACAGGTCGCGCGGCGCGCAAGCCATCGGCGATCGCGGAGAACGAGGCCGCTGAATTTGCGGCGCGGCGCGCGGAATCGATTCTCAACCTGCGTCCGCGACTCGAGGCTGAGATGCGCAATCTTGGAGTCGACTATCTCTTCCACGAGATCGAGCTGCCGCTCGCCGGCGTGCTCGCCGATATGGAGAGTGAGGGCGTCGCCATCGACGTGCCCTACCTCAAGCAGATGCAGGACGAGCTTGGTGCGCAGCTCGCTGCGATCGAGAAGGAAGTCGAAGATGTCGCGGGGCAGAAGTTCAACCTGAACGCGCCGCAGCAGCTCGCGAAGGTTCTCTTCGAGGACCTGCGGCTGCCGGTCGGCAAGCGCACGAAGACCGGTTACTCGACTGACGCGGACACGCTGGAAACTCTGCGTGAGAAGCATCCCATCGTCGGACTGATCCTCGAGCATCGCCAGCTGTCCAAGCTCAAGTCGACGTACGTCGACGCGCTGCCCCAGCTCGTCGATCCGATGAGCGGACGCGTCCATACGTCGTTCGGCCAGGCGAGCACCGCTACCGGCCGGCTGTCCTCGTCGAACCCGAACCTCATGAACATCCCGATCCGCACCGAGCTCGGACAGCGGATCCGGCGCGCGTTCAAGGCGGGACGGCCGGACCACGTGATGGTCTCGGCCGACTACTCGCAGATCGAGCTGCGGATCGCTGCGCACCTGAGCGGCGACCCGAAGCTCCTGGGCGCTTTCGCGGCAGGTCAGGACATCCACACCGCGACGGCGGCGGCGGTGTTCAAGATCTCGCTCGAGGAGGTGACTCCGGACCAGCGCCGCCTCGCCAAGGTTGCGAACTTCGGCTCCATCTACGGCCAGGGCGAGTACGGCCTGTCACAGCAGCTGGGGATCACGGGCGACGTGGCGCGCGAGTTTCTCGGCCAGTACTGGTCGACCTACGCCCGGCTTCGCGAGTACCTCGACGACATCAGGCGCAAGGCACGCGAGGAAGGGCTGGTGGTCAGCGCCACCGGTCGCCGCCGCTCCATCCCCGACTTGCGCTCGCCGAACTTTCAGCTGCGCGGCGCAGCCGAGCGCATGGCGATCAACTTTCCGATGCAGTCGCTCGCGGCCGACATCATCAAGATCGCGATGGTGCGGCTGCACCGGGAGATCGACGCCGACGAGATCGAGGGACGCATGCTGCTGCAGGTCCACGACGAGCTTCTATTCGAGGTGCCGCGCTCGGAGCTCGACCAGTTCGCCGAGAAGGTGCCACGCATCATGACGGGCGCGTACGAGCTCGAGACGGGCATCGAGGTCGAGACGAAGGTCGGCCCCAACTGGGCCGATATGAAGAAGCTCGCGGTCGTCCGTGCCTGAGCTGCCAGAGGTCGAGACCATCGTCGCCGACCTCAGGCCGCACCTCGTCGGCCGCACGATCGAACGCTGCGAGCTGAGCTTTCCGACCATCGTTCGCCATCCGGAGCCGGAGCAGTTCGTGGACGCGGTCGCGGGCGCAGGCATCGAGTCGGTGCGCCGGCGCGGGAAATTCATCCTCCTAGGACTGGCCCCGCCGTCTGCCCCATCGGCCCGCTCCGGGCGCCCCCCAGGGGGCCCCAAAAGGAGTGGGGAAGAGTTGCCACCTCACCATGAATGGGGAGGAGCTCACCCATTCCTCGTCGTGCATCTCGGCATGACGGGCCAGCTCCGACTCATCGATGCACTGACGCCGCTCGAGAAACACACACATGCGGTGTTCTTCCTCGACGACGGGCGCCAGCTTCGTTATCGCGACCCGCGCCGCTTCGGCCGCCTGCTGCTGGGCACCGAAGAAGCATTGCTCTCCTCGAAGAAGATGCCGGTGCTCGGTCCAGAGCCGATCGATCCGGACTTCGCTGCCGACGAGCTGTACCGCCGCCTGCGCAAGCGCAGGAGCGCGGTCAAAGCAGTGCTCCTCGACCAGGGCGCGATCGCCGGTGTGGGCAACATCTACGCGGACGAGTCGCTCTACCGCGCGCGACTGCGCCCAAGTCGGATCGCCAACACGGTCAGCAAGCGATCCGCCCGCAGGCTTCACGAATCCCTGCGCGAGTCGCTCGAGCTCGCGATCGCCAATCGCGGCAGCTCGGTGGACACATTTCGCGACGCGTGGGGCGAGGCCGGCGCGCAACAGGAGAAGCTGCTCGTCTATGGTCGCGCGGGCGAACCGTGCTTCACGTGCGGGCGGCCGCTGAGCGTGATCCGGATCGCCGGCCGGACGACAGTTTTCTGCCGGCGTTGCCAGCGCTAGTCCCACGCCTCGTCGCCATCGCGATCCTCGGCGCCGGCTTCATCGCGCTGACCATCGCGATCGCCGCGGGTGCGTTCACGAGCCTCGACATGCAGGTCGCGCAGGGGATGCACGACGCGTGGCAGCCGTCCTTGCATCTTCTCTTCCAGGCGATCGCCGAGCTGGGCAGCATCGAGGTGACCACGGTATTGATGCTCGGGTTGACGATCTATCTCTGGCGCAGCGGCTTCGGGTCTGACGCCCTCGTCTTCATTGTCTTCGTCGCCGCCCAGGCGTTCGAGCTGTATTACAAGTGGAATCTTTATCACCCGCAACCACCGCGATCGCTGGCGGAGTCTGATGGTCCGAGCATCTCGATGCTCTTTTCGGGCACAGGTGCCGGCAACAGCTTTCCCAGCGGCCACGTGCTCCGGGCGGTGATCGTCTATGGACTGCTCGCCTTCGTGATCCGTCGCCTCGCGGTGTCGCAGCGCACCCGCGCGCTCGCTGCTGCGCTAGCAGTCGCGGTGATCGCGCTCGTCTCGACCGATCGCCTCTACCTGGACGTGCATTGGGAATCCGACGTCGTCGGCGGTTTGATCCTGGGTGCGATCGCGTTGGTGGCGGGCACAGTCTGGCTTGACCGGCCGCGGAAAGCTGACAATTGACGGGATGGGGGAGAAAGCCGTCCTGATCATGGTCACCACCGGCGCACGCGACGATGCGGAGCGGCTGGGCGAGGCGCTCGTCGTCGAGCATCTCGCAGCCTGCTGCTCGGTCGTGCCGACGGTCCGCTCCTTCTATTACGAGGACGATCAGCTGCAGCGGGAGCACGAAGCGCTCCTGCTGGTCAAGACCCTGGAGTCGAGTGCGGCCGCCGTGCAGGAATACGTCAGAACCCACCACGAGTACGTGCTCCCGGAGATCCTGCAGATCCCGATCGAGGGAGGGTCGTCGGCTTACCTGAACTGGCTCGAGAGGCAAGTAGCCAAACCCGGCCACTGACCGTTAAGTAAGCCGGGCGTCAACACTTAGACTGCGGGGAAAAAGGAGGGCCGGGGTGGCCACTGTCGTTACCGGTCCCGGTGAGTCGGGCGGCTCCAGGCGCCGCCGCCGCCGCGCGCGGGAGCGCCTGTATGCTGCCGCCCAGACCCACAGCGGCAACAACGGCAACTCTGAAGAGGAGAACGGCGCTCCGCACCAGGCCGCAACCGCCCTTGTAACCGTCGCCGAGCCCCCCGCGCCCGCCGTCGAGACTGAGCCGCCGCCGCCCCAGCAGGGTCCGGCTGCGCCCCCGCAGCCCGACGAGTTCCGCGATCTTCTCGGCCAGGCTGTCGGTCTTCGCCTGGACGCGGTCTCGCGTGAGTTCGGCGGGCGCGACGAGATGCATGTGACGGCGCTGCGCAACGTCACGATCGACGTCGGTCCGGGCGAGTTCGTCGCGATCGTGGGCCCGTCCGGCTGTGGGAAGAGCACCCTACTCTCGCTCATGGGAGGTCTCGACCGACCGACCTCCGGCCATGTATACGGCGCCGGTCTGCCCCTCGGCGAGCTTTCCGATCGCGACATCTCGGACTACCGCCTGCAGCGCGTGAGCACGATCTTCCAGACCTTCAACCTCATCCCCTCAATGACGGTCGAGGACAACGTCGCATTGCCCCTGACCCTCGCCGGGGTCGAGATCGAGGAGCGCCGCAAGCGCGCCCGCCACCTGCTGGCGCTCGTCGGCCTTGAAGAACGCCGCCGGACGCGAGCCGGTCGGCTCTCTGGCGGCGAGCAGCAAAAGGTCGCGGTCGCGCGTGCGCTGGCGAATCGCCCCGGCCTGCTCCTTGCCGACGAGCCGACGGGGAGCCTGGACTCGACGGCGGGCGAGAGTGTGCTCAGCCTGCTCCAGGATCTGAACCGCCGCGGCGCCACCGTCGTGCTCGTCACTCATGACCCGGAGGTCGCCCGCCACGCACGGCGCGTGGTCCGCATGATCGACGGTCGGGCGATCGAGCTGGAGGCGGGAAAACCGACCGTGCGCAGCCAGGAGCCGGTCGATCCACCGGCCCGCATGCAGTGGCGGGACACCCTCAAGGTCGGCCTCGGCAGCGCCGGCAGGCGCCCTCTCCGGACGGCGCTCACCACCACCGGCGTCGCCATCGGCATCGCCGCGCTGAGCCTGATCGTTGCGCTCGCCGGGGGCCTGCAGGACGCGCTTGCCGCTCCCGCCCTGGTCACGAGCCAGGTGCACCAGGTCGCGGTCTACCCGGTCGCCGACGCGGCGACGCCAGCCTTTGACGCCGAGACCCTGGCCACGCTCTCGCGCGTACCACACGTCCGCGCGGCGTGGGGCCAGATCGGGATGTCCGGAACGTTTGCGTCGGGACCGGGCCCTGGCGGCTCAACGCCGGCGGCCACGCCTCCGGGCGAGCTGGTCTCCCTGCCGCCGCTCGCGAGCTCCAGCGTGCGTCCGTCGCTGTCTGCCGGCAGGATGCCCAGCTCAGACGCATCCTCGGAGATCCTGCTCACCGACAGCGAGGCCGCGGCCCTGGGCTACAAGTCGCCCGCCGCGGCCGTCGGCAAGCGGGTGAAATTCAGCGCAGCCTACGGCAGCATCGTGCCGACCCTGGTGCGCAACCAGGTCTCCAAGCCGATCGTCATCAACGCCCTCGTCGTCGGCGTCGTGTCGGGCAACTACATGCCGGCCGGGGCACCCGGTGCGCTCGCCCCATACGGGCTGATGCGCACTTACTGGAGCACGCTCGCCGGGCTGAACAACTGGAAGGGCGCCGAGTTCACGAGCATTACATTGCTGGCGGACTCGGGCCTGTCTGTCGAGGGTCTCCGGCAGCGCGTCGAGGCGCTGGGCTTCCAGTCGCAGACGTTTGGCGACCAGTTCCGCAACTTTGAGGATCTGCTCGGCAAGCTGCGCGTCGCCCTGCTCGGCCTCGCGCTGGTCGCGCTGTTGCTCGCGTGTCTGGGGATCGCGAACACGATGTACACGGCGGTGCTCGAGCGCACCAAAGAGATCGGCGTGCTCAAGGCGTTGGGGGCGCGATCACGTGATGTGCTTTTGCTTTTCATTGCGGAGGCTGTGGTTCTTGGATTGGCGGGCGGCATCGTCGGCGCGCTGGTCGCCGTCGGTCTGGGTCGCCTCGGCAACGAGGCCGTGGATCGCTTGACCCAGTCGGTCACGGGCACCGGGTTTGACGTCTTTCGCACCGACGTACCGGTCGTCCTCGTCGCGATCCTCCTCGCCGCCTTGCTGAGCGCCGTCAGCGGCCTGCTGCCCGCTCTGCGCGCCGCGCTACAGGACCCCTCGCGTGCCTTGCGATACGAGTAAGCCAGCTCCTTGCCCCCATCCGGCCCGGCGCTGCGCGCAGGGCCACCTTCCCCGGCGAGCGGTGAAGGGAAGCGGGGCCACCTTCCCCAGCGGGTGGGGAAGATGAGGGTTTCGGCCTATCCGCTGATCGACGCCGACGAGGCCGCGTTGCTCGTCCTTGAGCACACGCCCGTGCTTGGCCCAGAGCGCGTCCAGCTCGCCGACGCGATCGGTCGGGTGCTCGCCGAGGACCTGGTGGCCTCCGGCCCACTGCCGGCCTTTCCCTCGAGCGCGGTCGACGGCTACGCGGTGCGCGCCGCCGACGCCGGCAAAACGCTTCGCGTGCTGGGAGAATCGTCTGCGGGCCGTCCGTTCGACGGAACGGTGACCGCGGGCACCGCGGCTCGAATCCTGACCGGCGGCGTGGTGCCCGATGGCGCCGACTGCGTCGTGATGGTGGAGCACGTCCGTGTGAGCGGGGAGGAGGTGACGGTTCCGCCGTCCCTGGTCGCCGGGAACAACTTTCACAAGGTCGGCGACGACGTGCAGGCGGGCGATCGGATACTGTCCGCCGGCTCGCAGCTAGGCGCCGCAGAGATCGGCATCGCGGCGGCGACCGGTCATGCCCAGGTGCCGGTTCGCAAGCGCCCGCGTGTCGCCCTCATGTCGACCGGCGACGAGCTCGTCGAGGTCGGCAAGACACCGCGACACGGCCAGATCCCCGACTCCAATCGTTGGGCGCTGCTCGCGTCGCTTCGCGAGGCGGGCGCGGACGTCACGCTGCTTGGCATCGCGCCCGACGAGGCGGAGCCCCTGCGCCGCGTCGTCGTCGAGGCGCTCGAGCGAGCTGACGCTCTGGTCACGTCCGGCGGCGTCTCCGTCGGCACTCACGATCTTGTCAAACCGCTGCTGGAATCATTGGGAACGGTGCATGTCGGGCGGGTCAAGCTCAAGCCGGGCAAACCATTCACGTTCGCGACTTTGCCGTCCCCGCTCGCCGGGGAAGGTGGCCCAACTCCTCCAGATTCATGGGGAGGTGGCCCGCAGGGCCTGAGGGGCGGTGGCCGGCCGGATGGGGACACGAAGGTTGCCTTCGGCCTTCCCGGGTTTCCTGTCTCGTCCTTGGTGACGTTCGAGGTCTTCGTGCGGCCCGCGCTCCGCAAGATGCAGGGGTTCGCGCAGCTGCACCGTCCGACGCTCCCCGTCCGCCTGGGGTACGACGCGAGGTCGACACCCGACCGCACCGAGTATCAGCGGGTCACATTGCGCCGCGAAGGCCGAGAGCTGATCGCCGAGACGACTGGCTCTCAGGCATCTTCGCGGTTGTTGTCGCTGGCCGGCGCCCACGCGCTGATCAGGGTCCCCGCCGGCGATCAGGGCCTCAAGTCGGGGTCGATCGTCGAGGCGATGATCCTCGGGCTTCCTTAGGCCCGTCCGGCGGCCCCATCCCCGCGCTTCGCGCGGTACTTCCCCATGACTGGGGAAGAGTTGCCACCTCCCCATGACTAGGGGGAGGAGTTCACGTACCGCGACGGGTTCCCGAACGTTTGTGCGCTTTAGAATTAGACGGCACAGATGTCCAACCGATTTCGTGTTGACGCACCCTTCAAACCCGCCGGCGACCAGCCCCAGGCGATCGCGCAGCTCGTCGAGGGGGTGCAGTCAGGCCTGACTCAACAGGTCCTCCTGGGCGTCACCGGGAGCGGCAAGACCAACGTCATGGCGTGGGCCGTGGAGGAGCTCCAGCGGCCCGTGCTTGTGCTGAGCCCGAACAAGACGCTGGCGGCGCAGCTGTGCGCGGAGTTTCGGCGGCTCCTTCCGAGTAACGCCGTCGAGTACTTCGTCAGCTACTACGACTACTACCAACCTGAGGCCTACATCGCGCGCACCGACACATACATCGAGAAGGACTCCAGCCGCAACGACGATATCGATCGCATGCGGCACTCCACAACCCAGAACCTGCTCACCCGGCGCGATGTGCTTGTGGTGGCGAGCGTCAGCTGCATCTACGGCGTCGGCTCGGTCGAGGACTACCTGGGCGAGTCGCTGCACATTGAGAAGGGCCAGTCGATCCGGCGCGAAGTCTTCCTACGCAAGCTCACGGAGATGCTGTACGAGCGCAACGACTACGACCTCTCGCGTCTGCGTTTCCGCGTCCGCGGTGATGTCGTCGACCTCGTGCCCGCAAACGAGGAGAAGGTCTATCGCGTCGAGTTCTTCGGCGATGAGGTAGAGCGGATCCAGGAGCTCGACGCGATCACCGGCGAGATCCTCGGCGCCAAGGACGAGTTCACGGTGTTTCCCGCCTCCCACTACGTCACGCCGGCCGACAAGCTGCGCCTGGCGATGACCGACATCGAGGCCGAGCTCGAAGAGCGGTGCAAGTGGTTCGAAGACCACGGGCGGTTGCTCGAGGCGCAGCGCCTGCGGCAGCGCACGAACTTCGACCTCGAGATGCTGCGCGAGACCGGAACGTGTGCGGGGATCGAGAACTACTCGCGCCACCTCACCCGCCGGCAACCCGGAGAGGCGCCGTACACACTGATGGACTTCCTACCGCAAGACACGCTCATCTTCGTCGACGAATCGCACGTGGCCGTGCCGCAGATCGGCGGGATGCTGGGCGGCGACCGTTCGCGCAAGGCCGCGCTCGTCGAGTACGGTTTCCGGCTGCCGAGCGCATTCGACAACCGTCCGCTGAGCTTCGAGGAGTGGGAGGAGCGCGCCGGCAACATCATCTATGTCTCGGCGACCCCGGGGCCCTACGAGATGCGGCGCTCGCAGCGGACGGCGGAGATGGTCGTGCGGCCCACCGGCCTCGTCGACCCGACGGTCGAGGTCCGGCGCACCGAGGGCCAGATCGACGACCTGCTCGCAGAGGTCAAGAAGCGGACGGAAATGGGTCACAGGTCGCTGGTCACCACGCTGACCAAGCGCTTCGCCGAAGACCTGGCCGACTACCTTCGTGAGTACGGAGTCAAGGTTCGCTACCTGCACTCGGAGCTCGACGCGATGCAGCGCATCGAGGTGCTGACGGCGTTGCGCACCGGCGAGGTGGACGTGGTGGTCGGCATCAACCTCCTGCGGGAAGGCCTCGACCTTCCGGAGGTGGCGTTCATCGGAATCCTGGATGCGGACAAGGAAGGCTACCTGCGCGCGTTCCGGTCCTTCATCCAGATCATCGGCCGGGCGGCGCGCAACGTCGAGGGACACGTTGTGATGTACGCCGACTCGATCACCGACTCGATGCGCCAGGCGCTCGACGAGACCGAACGCCGGCGCAACAAGCAGATCGCGTACAACGCGGAACACGGAATCACGCCGGAGACCGTCAAGAAGGCGATCTACGCGCTCGAGATCAACGAGAACGACATCCAGGCCGACGCCATCGAGATCATGGCCGGCGCGGGCGTGCCACGCGAAGACCTGCTGGCGATCGTGCGTGACCTCGAGAAGGAGATGCGCCGGCTCTCCAAGGAGCTGCAGTTTGAGGACGCGGCGCGGGTTCGCGACCGCATCATCGCGCTGCGGCGGCGCCTGTCGGGTGAAGACCTCGCGAAAGAGGACGATAGTGATGTGGCGCTGGCCATCGCCGCCGCACCGAAAGCGAAGACCATGGCCGGCTCCCATCGCTTTCAGCGACGCGGACCCCGAAAGGTTTGACGCCGCGGTCCTTAGCCTTCGACGATGCCCCTCATGAGGGAGAGGATGCGGCGGCGCGAGCCGCGGAGGACTGGAAGATTAGCCAGGCTGATCAGCCGCACGATCAGGTCGGTCGTCTCGTCGATCACCTCGAGAGTGCGGAGCCGTCCTGGCGATTTATCGAAGATCCAGAAGTACAGGATGCCCATCTGGTAGAGCCAAAGCGTGAGCGGCAGCATCTCCGCGATGTCGGCCGGAATCCGCGCGTCCGAACCGCCGACCACCTCGGAGTAGAGCTCGACCACCTCGTCGCGCAGCGGCCTCGCGGCGCCGCCGAACGGGTTGAGCGGGCTGGCAGGATTCGCGACGGTGCTGAAGATCGAGCCGGCCACCGCGTGAAAGGGCTCGCATGTGACAACGACAGCACGGATGGTTCCGCGCAGGCGCGTCGCGAGGTCCTTCTCCCTGCTCAGCAAAGGCGCGATCGCCGCGGCATGGAGCTCGTGGGTGTGGCGGTAGAACTCGAGGACCAGGTGCTCCTTGGAGGGGAAGTAGTGATAGGAGCTGCCGAGCGACACGCCCGCGCGGTCAGCGATCGCTCGCATCGTCGTGGCATCGTAGCCACGCTCCTGGAAGAGGTCGAGGGCGGCGCTCAGGATGACCGCCCTCGAGGTCTCCCCACGACGGGTTTTGGGGGGGGCGATGGCCAATCGGACGACCTAGGCTCCGGGCGCCGGCTGGTAGGGGTTGTAGTTGATCGGCGGAAGGGGCTTCTGGCGAAGCGGCCTTCGGATGATGTGCAGGACGAGCAGGTTGTTGAAGTGCATGAAGCCAAGCACGAGAAGGACGACGCCGACTCGCGTCACCGTCTGCTTCAGCATATCGGCGACCGTCGCGGGGGCGCCCCCCGTGTTGATCAGGATCGCGGCCGCACCGAAGTTGACGAGGTAGAAGCCGATGACCAGGAGGCGGTTCACGGAATCGGCCAGTCCATCCTCCTTGAAAACAGAGACGAGGAAGGGCCGTCCGTTGCGATGCAGCGTGTCGCCGACCCAGATGGTCAGAAGCACGCTGGCGCAGATGTAGATGAAGTAGTCGATCAGCTGCAGGTTCATGTTTATCACCCCAGTTCACATATGGATTTGAACATGTTCAACTCTGAGCCTAGATGAATCTTGCGCCCAAGTCAAGACAAAACGAACGTGTTCAAAATGTCCGGCGGGCGCAGCAGCTCCTGGCCGCGGAGCCGGCCGGCTGGATGGAGACCCTGGGCGCCCGGATCACCGAGGCCGAGCCGGGCCGCGTGGTCCTGGAGCTCGTCGCCGGCCCGCAGCATCGCCACGGTGGCGGCGTCGTCCAGGGCGGGGTGATCACCCAGATCGCGGACGCCGCCATGGGCATGTCCCTGGCCACGCTGCAGGAAGACGGCATGTGGAACACGACCATCGAGCTCAAGATCAACTTCCTGCGGCCGGCCATCGAGGGGCGGCTGCGCGCCGTCGGCAGGGTGATCGACATGCGGCAGACCCTCCTCTTCAGCCAGGCCGACGTGCTCGACGCGCAAGGGCGCCTCGTCGCGAGGGCCTCCTCGACGTGCATGCCGGTGCCGGAGGGCCAGGGCCGTGAGTAGCAGCAGCACCCATTTCGTTTCGGCTGCCTGGACATGGTTGGGAATCCGGCAGATCGAGCTGGAGGAGGGCGCGGCGACCCTTGAGATGACAGCCTCGGAAGACATGGCCAACAGCGCCGGTTTCGTCCACGGTGGCATGATCAGTGCGCTGGCCGACTCCGCGATGGGCCGCGCGCTGCACACGATCAAGCCTGGCGTGGTGCGTGCGATGAGCTTCGACCTGAAGCTCAGCTTCATCACAGTGGCGAAGGTGGGCGAGACCCTGCGGGCGACCGGCCGGGTCGTCCACGCCGGACGCCGGACCGCGGTCACCGAGTGCCGGGTCGAAGGTTTGGGCGGCCGTCTGGTCGCCACCGCCAGCGGAACGTTTGCGATGACGAGAGAAAAGGAATAACCGAAGGTCCTCTAAATGCCGACTGACCAGATCACCATCCGCGGCGCGCGCGAGCACAACCTGAAGAACGTCACGCTGTCCATCCCGCGGGACAAGCTCGTCGTCTTCACCGGCCTGTCCGGGTCTGGCAAGTCGTCGCTCGCATTCGACACGATCTACGCGGAGGGTCAGCGCCGCTACGTCGAGTCGTTGTCCGCGTACGCCCGCCAGTTCCTCGGCCAGATCGAAAAGCCGGATGTCGACATCATCGAGGGCCTTTCGCCCGCGATCTCGATCGACCAGAAGGGAACCTCGAAGAACCCGCGGTCGACCGTGGGCACCGTGACCGAGGTCTACGACTACCTCCGCCTGCTGTACGCGCGCGTGGGACACCCCCACTGTCCCGTCTGCGGCCGCGAGGTGCGCCGCCAGACCGTGGAGCAGATGGCGGACCACGTCGAGAAGCTGCCGAAGGGGATGCGCGTGATGGTGCTGGGTCCTGTGGTCAAAGGCCGCAAGGGCGAGTACCGGTCGTTGATCGACGACGTTCGCAAATCGGGCTTTGTCCGCGTCCGGGTCGACGGCAGCCTCTACGAGATCGGCGAGCAGATACCGATGGACAAGAACAAGAAGCACGACATCCAGGTCGTGGTCGACCGCATCGTTGTCGGGCCCGAGCAGCGGACGCGGTTGGTCGACTCGATCGAGACCGCGGCGAGGCTGGGCGGCGGCGCGGTGATCATCGTCCCCAACCAAGGTGACGAGATTCAGATGTCACAGGATTACGCGTGTCCGTACGACGGGACGAACGTGTCGGAGCCGGAACCGCGCAACTTCTCCTTCAACAACCCACATGGGGCGTGCCCGGTGTGCACCGGACTCGGCTCGCAATTAGTGGTCGATGGAGACCTGGTCGTACCGGATCAATCGTTGTCGCTCCGCGAGGGTGCGATCGCGGCGTGGAGCAAGTCCCAGTTCTTCTATCCCGAGCTGCTCGAGTCGGTCAGCAAATACTTCGGCATCGATATGGACAAGGCGTGGTCGAAGCTGCCGAAGCAGCAGCGTGACATGCTCCTGAACGGAACCGGCGAAAAGAAGATCCGGTTCGGATACAAGAACCAGTACGGCCACTCGCGCTGGTACGAGGCGCCGTTCGAGGGCGTGGTCGCCAACTTGCAGCGGCGCTACGAGGAGACCCAGTCCGAGTACCTGAAGGCCGAGCTCGAGCGCTACATGGCGGACAAGCCCTGCCCGGCTTGCAAGGGGCAGAGGCTCAAGCCGGAATCGCTCGCGGTGACCGTGGCAGGCCGCAACATCGCGGATGTCTCAGCTTTGTCGATCAGCACGTCGATCGCGTTCTTCGACAACCTCGAGCTGACCGAGCGAGAGCAGCTGATCGCGCGTCAGATCATGAAGGAGATCCGCGAGCGGCTCCAGTTCATGATCGACGTCGGCCTCGACTACCTGACCATCGAGCGCGCGTCGAACACGTTGAGCGGAGGCGAGTCGCAGCGCATCCGCCTGGCGACGCAGATCGGCTCGAAGCTGATGGGTGTGCTCTACATCCTGGACGAGCCGTCGATCGGCCTTCACCAGAGGGACAACAGGCGCCTGATCAACACGCTGCTCGGCCTGCGTGACCTGGGCAACACCCTGATCGTCGTCGAGCACGACGAGGAGACGATTCGCTCGGCGGACTACATGGTCGACATCGGGCCGGCGGCGGGCGAGCATGGGGGAGAGATCGTGGCCGCCGGTCCCGTGGAGAAGGTACTGCGCGACCCGCACTCGATCACGGCCGCATACCTACGCGGCGACCGCATGATCCCGGTCCCCCGGCAGCGGCGCAAGGGCAACGGCAAGAACCTCGTCATCCGCGGTGCCCAGGCCAACAATCTCAAGGACATCGACGTCGCCATCCCGCTCGGCACCTTTGTCGCGGTGTCGGGCGTGAGCGGTTCGGGCAAGTCGTCGCTCGTGACCGACATCCTCAGCCGGAAGGTCGCCCAGCACTTCTACCGCGCCAAGGAGCGGCCCGGACCCCATCGAGCCGTCGAGGGCCTCGACCACCTGGACAAGGCGATCGACATCGACCAGTCACCCATCGGGCGCACGCCGCGCAGCAACCCCGCGACCTACACCGGGATGTTCACGCACATCCGCGACCTGTTCGCGAGCATGCCGGAGGCGAAGATGCGTGGCTACAAGCCGGGGCGGTTCAGCTTCAACGTCAAGGGCGGCCGCTGCGAGGCGTGCCAGGGCGACGGGATCATCCAGATCGAGATGCAGTTCCTGCCCGACGTGTACGTGCCCTGCGAGGTATGCCACGGCACGCGCTACTCGCGCGAGGTGCAGGAGGTCAAGTTCCGGAGCCATTCGATCTCCGACGTATTGGAGATGACGGTCGATGAGGCGCTCGACGTCTTCGAGAACGTGCCCACGATCAAGACCAAGTTGAGGACGCTGCACGACGTCGGGCTTGGCTACATTCGCCTGGGGCAACCGGCCACGCAGCTCTCGGGTGGTGAGGCGCAGCGGGTGAAGCTCTCGGCGGAGCTTTCGCGCCGCGACACGGGCCGCACGCTGTACCTTCTCGACGAGCCGACGACCGGCCTTCACTACGTGGACGTCGAGCGGCTGCTGGCGGTGTTGCACCGGCTGGTGGAGCACGGCAACACCGTCGTCGTGATCGAGCACAACCTCGACGTGCTGAAGACTGCGGACTGGGTGATCGACCTCGGGCCCGAGGGCGGCGAGAAGGGTGGCTACGTGATCGCCGAGGGCACGCCCGAACAGCTGACGGGGAACCGCGATTCGGCGACCGGCCAGTACCTGCGCGAACCGCTGGCGAAAGCAGCGAAGGCCAGAAAGTCCGGGGTCTCGGCGAACGGCGCCCCGCGCTCCCGGCGCGCGCGCGTGGCCGTCGGCGGATAAACCCCACGAAGTCAGAGTCTTCGACTGGACTTCGCGGGGACCCCAAGCAAGAGCAACCCGACTCGCCGGCCACGCACGGTTACGGCGCGCTTATGCGCGTCGAGGGCTTCCCGCGTCTTGTCGTAAGCCTGTTCCTCGGCCGCATCGCGGGCCAGATGTTGACCGTCGCTTTTGTCCTGTTCGTCCTGGCGCGATACCAGTCTCCGCAGCTGGCCGGCGCCGCAACCTTCCTGCTGATCTTCCCCGGACTGCTTCTCTCGCCCATCGCGGGCGCCTTGCTCGACCGCTACGGAAAGGCTCGTCTGATCACTGTGGACTACATCGTCGTCGCGACAACCTTCTTCTTGATCGCGGGCCTTTCAGCCGGCCACCGCTTGCCGCCGGCGCTTCTTCTCGCGATCTGCGTGGCGGCGTCGTTGACCGGACCGTTGAGCGCGGCCGGCGCGCGCTCGATTTTCCCTACCCTCGTCCCGGGTCATCTCTGGGAAAGAGCGAACGCCCTCGACAGCAGCAGCCACGTGCTCGCGTCGGTGATCGGCGCGCCGCTCGCGGGAGTGCTGGTCGCGTTCACCGGGCCGGAATGGGCGCTCGCCGCAACCGCCTCGCTGTTTGCACTCGCGGGTGTCGCCGTGGTCGGGGTGCGCGACCCCGGACCGAGGGAACGTGGTGCCGGCGTACTCGAGGAGGCGTGGTCGGGTCTCCTCTATGTGCTGCGCAATCGGACGCTGGCCGGTCTCGCCCTGACGTTCTTTGCGTTTGGCGTCGGTTGGGGATGCCTCGTCATCGCGGTGCCGGTCCTGCTTCTCGGACGCCTTCATCAGGGTCCCGCAACGGTCGGTTATGTCTGGGGGGCCGTCGGAGCCGCGGGTTTTGTGTCGACTTTGATCGTGGGCCGTCTACGAACGCGCGGGCGCGAAAGGCAGCTGATGGTGGGATCGATCCTGGCGATAGCGGTGGGCATGGCGGCTCTACCCCTTGCGAACTCGGTCGCGGTCGTCGCCGCGGCCCTGATCGTCGTGGCCCTCGTCGAAACGCCATTCGACATCGCCTTCTTGACGCTCCGACAGCGAAGGACCGACCCAGGGAGATTCGGACGGGCGTTTGCCGTTTCGGTGTCATTGAACATCGTGGGCGGTCCAGTCGGGTCGGCGATTGCCGGGCCCTTGATCGGCTGGTCGCTGAACGGGGCCCTCTGGGTGGCGATCGCGTGCACCGCGGCCGCGGCGATCTTCCCCATACTCGTCATCCCGGCAGGAGACGAGCTGCCGGCGTCAGCCGTACAGCAACACTAGGAGGGTAATCAGCCCGCCGATCGCGTTCAGCACCAGACCGACGATCCCGCCGATGAGCTGGCCGCGCCGGATCGCCTGGATGCCGGCGATGAAGCCGATGATCGGCAGGAAGAAGAAGATCCGGTTGAAGATCAACGGGACGGCGATGGTGACGATCCCGAGCAGCACGGCCCAGCCGGCCGCTCCGGTGAACTGTCTGATGAGTCCGGCCGTGCCGCCCATCGCCAGCGCGCTTGGGGTGACCGGCGGCGGCATGCTGCCTGGATAGCCGACGGGGGGCGGCGCCGGGTACCCCGTTGCCGGTGGCGACGGGGGAGCGTATGGAGCCGGGGTCGGAGCAGGTCCGGGTGGCGGCGGAGTCGGTCCGGAGGGATCAGACATGGCGCAAATCCTAGCCGCGGGTTCGCCAAAACGATCCTGAGTATCGACGGCGCGTAAGGACGGTCCGCTTGGAAAAGCCGCCGGACGAAGAGATCTCGGTCGAAGCCGCCACCATGGCATGCCTCACGCGCGAGATTCACTTCTAGTGATGGAGTAGGGCGAGGCTCCCCAAGAAGAACACCGCGGCGACCAGCACGATGACGATCAAGGCGATGAGCGCGACGTGAATGGCGCCCAACACGATGCCGACCGTGGCCATCCACATACCTTGCTCGCCGGACCGCTTGATCTCGCCGCGGGCGATCAGGCCCGTCGCGATGGCGACGATCGCGAGCGCGCCGCCGCCCAGACCGGGAATGGCGAGGTGGCCGAAAACGGAAACCGCCCCGGCGATGAGGCTGATGATCGCCATGGTGTTGGTGCGGCCAGTCGACGTCGCGCGGCCGGCAAGCTCAGGGGTGTTCGGAATCGTGGTCATGGGCGCGGACTCCTGCCCTGCAATTCGGGTTTGAGGCTGGCCCGGCGGTGGTGTCTGGCTCACTGCTGCGAGTGTACTTAATGAGGGGGAACCCAGGTTCCCTTTCATCGCGGCGTCGGCAAAGCCGACCCGGCCTGCGGCCGGGCAAGCGCCGCTGCTCTCCTTCCTAAAGAAGGTTGGGTCTAGCGAAGAGGGCTTCCTAGAATCGCTACAGGCATGGCGGTAACCCTCGAAGACACGATCAAGCGACGGCTGCAAGCCGTTCCCGACAGCCCTGGCGTCTACATGTTCCGGGACAGCAAGAGCCAGGTGATCTACGTCGGCAAAGCTCTGCGCCTCCGCGACCGCCTGCGCTCCTACTTCACGCCCGGATACGCAGAGACAGCGCGGGTGTCCGAGCTGATCCGGCGCGCGACCGACTTCGAGTTCGTCACGACGGCCAACGAGGTCGAGGCCTTGGTCCTCGAGAACAACCTCATCAAGAACTACCGGCCGCGATTCAACATCCGGCTCAAGGACGACAAGAACTACCTCTATCTGAAGCTGCCGGTCACGGAGGCCTTTCCTCGCGTCCACTACTCGCGTCGGGTCCAGAATGACGGCGCGCTGTACTTCGGTCCGTACACGTCGGCGCTGTCGCTGCGGTCGACGGTGAAATCCATCCGCCAGCTGCTGCCGTTTCGCACGTGCTCCGACGAGATTTTCAAGCAGGGCAAGGTTTGCCTCGACTTTCACATCAAGCGCTGCCCAGGACCGTGCGAGCGGCGGATCAGCTCTGACGACTACAAGGCGCGCATCAATGAGGTCGCGCTGTTCATGGAGGGCCGCTCCGACCTTCTCGTCCGCGAGCTCGAGGACAGGATGGGGTCAGCGGCAGACCGTCTGGATTTCGAGAACGCCGCGCGGTATCGCGACCAGCTGCAGTCGATCGAGCGCATCGCCGACCGCCAGAAGGTGCTGACCCGTGGGCGGGACGACCAGGACATCGTCGCCTACGCACGCAGTGGAAACGATGTCTATGTCGAGGTCGCGTACATACGCCAGGGCAAGATGGTCGGCCACGACGGCCATGCGCTGGACGGTGCCGGCGACGCCACCGAGCCCGAGCTCCTGCGCGGCTTCATGCTGCAGTACTACTCGAGCGCGACGCACGTGCCGCGGTCGGTGATCCTGCCCGGACCGGTCGAAGAACCGGAGCTCATCAAGGGTTGGTTGAGCGAAAAGCGAGGCAGGCCCGTGGAGGTCGACGTGCCGCAGCGCGGCCGGCTGCGCGCGCTCGTCACACAGCTCGGCGAGACGGCGAAACAGGAGCTGGAGCAGATCCGGATCCAGGCCGACTACGACCGCAGCCGCACCGAGCCGATGCTTGCCGCTCTCGCAGAGGCGCTCGACCTGGAGAGCCCGCCCAAGCGCATCGAGTGCTATGACATCTCGAACATCCAGGGCGACTCCGCAGTCGGTTCGATGGTCGTGTTCGAGGACGGCCGGCCGCGCAACGACCACTACCGGCATTTCCGGATCAAGTTCGCGGCGGGCCCGAACGACTTCGCGATGCTGCAGGAGGTGCTCCGCCGCAGGCTCGAGCGCCTCGAGTCCGCGCAGCGGCGCGAGGAGGTGGAGAGCATCGGCGATCGGTCGTTCACCAGTCGCCCGGACCTGATCCTCATCGACGGTGGGAAGGGCCAGCTCAGCGCCGCGCTGGAGGTCACGGAGGCGGCCGGCTACGCGGACATTCCGACCTTCGCGCTGGCCAAGGAACGCGAGGAGATCTTCGCGCCAGGGCGCGCGGAGCCGATCGTCCAGGAGCGCAACTCTCCTGGCATGTTTTTGGTTCAGCGCATCCGCGATGAGGCGCACCGCTTCGCGATCACGCATCACCGCAAGGTCCGCGCCCGCAAAGCCCTCACGTCCCCGCTCGATTCGGTGGAGGGGATCGGCCCCGCTCGTAAGCGGGCGCTCCTGCGACACTTCGGCTCGGTGCAGGCGATCCGAGAGGCGCCGGTCGGCGAGATCGTCAAGCTCGGCATCCCGGAACGCCTGGCAGCACGCTTGAAGGAAACCCTTTGAGCCTGGTCATTGTCGGAGCAGCTAGCGCGGGCCGCATGGAGGAAGCCGTGGCCGCGTTCGAGGCCGCGGGTTTCCGGCGGATTCAAGAGCTCGATGGCGCCGGCGACGCCGACCTCGTGCTCGGTGTCTGCGGCGGCGGCGCCGAGCTGCTTCGCGAGGCCGACCGACGCGGGATCAACTACTGGCTCGTTCACGACGGCGAGGACGATCGCCACGAGGGCGGCACGTTCCAGCGGGCGCATCACCGAATCGACGCCGCGCGGCGGCGCTCGGAGCTCGCGCAGCACCTGCGAAGTCGCGAGCGGCCGCTCGTCACGTGCCTGGCGTTTGGCTACAAGAACGGCGCGCCCGCGGACGCGGCGCTGGTGTTCGACGCCAGGTTTCTGGACAACCCGTACTGGGAGCCAGAGCTGCGCGACCTCTCGGGGCGCGATCCGGCGGTGGCGGAGTTTGTCCTGAAGCAGCCTGCCGCCGCGCACTTTCTCGATGACGTGCAGAGGATGGTCAGCGACCTCGTCCCGCTCTACGAAGAGAAAGGGATGAAGCACGTCGTCGTTGCCTTCGGGTGCAGCGGCGGCCGTCACCGATCCGTCGCGCTGGCGGCCGAGCTGGCGCGCCGGCTTCGCGAGCAGGAAGGCATCGACGTCGACTTCGTGACCCGCGACATAGATTGAGACATAGATTGAATTGACGCGAGCGTTGGTCATCGGTGGGGCCGGGTTCGTCGGTGTCGCGGCGTGCAAGGAGCTGATGCGGCGAGGGGTGGAGACGATCGCCGCTGGGCGCAAAGAACGGCCGTACGGCACCTTCACGAGCTACATCGCTTTTGACCGAGGAGACGAACAGCAGCTTGCCGCCGCGCTCACCAGGACCGAGCCCGACGTGGTGCTCGACCTCGCGTGCTTTCAACCCAGCGACATCGCCGCCGTCGCTCGCCGCTTCGGTGGCCGGCGCTACGTCTTTGTCTCGACCGGTGTGTATCCATCACTACACGGCAAGCAGGCGCGCGAAGAAGACTTCGTGCCTCTGGACGGCGATCCGCCGGAGGCGTTGGACTACCTGGACGGCAAGCGATGGTGCGAGACGGTTCTCTCGCGCCAGACCGATCTGCCCTGGACGATCATCCGCCCGCCGGCCGTGTTCGGACCGGCCGACCACACGTTGCGAATCGCCGCCTACATCCAGCGCGTCGCCGACGGGGGGCCTCTGCTCGTGCCGGCGGAGACATACGAACGCCGCGCCAACGTGGCGTGGGTCAAGGACATCGGGTTCGCGTGCGCACTCGCCTGCGACCTGCGGAAGGACACGGTGGGCAAGGCGTACAACGTGGCGTTCGAGGACGTCAGCCTGCGCGCCCTCATCGAAGGCATCGCGCGCGCCCTCGGTATGCCGGCGCGGCTGCATTCCATGCCGTTTGACGACCTGCCCGAGGGCGCAAGTCCGTACGGCCCGGATCCGCGCCGGCACTCCGGCTACGTCATCGAGCGCGCACGCAGGGAGCTTGGCTTCGAGCCGTCGGCCCTCGAGGACGCTTTGGCCGAGACGTTGGCCTGGTACCGGGTAGCCAAACCATCGCATCCGGGATACGCGAACCGTCCGCAGGAGCTCGCGATTGCCGGAAGCCACTGAAACGCTCGCCAAACGGCTGAGGCGGCAGGCGGTGTGGTGCGCGGAGCTCGACTCGCCGCTGTACGCGTCGCTTCTCGAATCCGCGGCCGACGACCTCGGGCTCGAAGGACCGGTATGGGCCGTGTTGGAGGGATTCCAGGAGGAGCCTGGGAGCGCCGCGCTCGCCCTGCGGCTCATGGGCGCGGTTCACCGCCTGGTCCTCGACGACACTCTCTCGGACCTTGCGGCCCATTACCCGTCGACGGGCGGTGACGGCGATCCGTCGACCGCATGGCCTGTCTTCAGGCAGGCGCTGATCGATCACCGGTCCGAAATCCGCGCTCTCCTCGGCACCGGCTGTCAGACGAACGAGGTCGGACGGAGCGCCGCGCTCGTCGGCGGATTCCTGGAGGTCGCGCACCGCACGGGCCTACCTCTATGCATCCTCGAGATCGGAGCCAGCGCCGGGCTGAACCTCCTTTGGGACCGCTACCGCTACGAGTCGGCGGAGGGCGCCTGGGGCGATGAGGCTTCGCCCGTGCGGTTCACACATTCCTACGTCATCCCGCCGCCGTTGAACCGCCAGGCAACCGTGATCAAGCGCATGGGTTGCGACCTGCACCCAATCGACCCGGCCTCGGACGCCGGGTCGCTCGCACTGCGCTCGTTCATCTGGGCGGACCAGCTGGGCCGCCTCGCGTTGCTCGACGGGGCGATCGAGATCGCGCGTGAGATGCCCGCTGTCGTGGAGCAGGCGGACGCCGCCGATTTCTTGCAGCGTGAGCTGGCGAGGCAGGTTCCTGACGTGGCGACCGTGGTCTTCCATTCCGTGTTTATGCAGTACGTGGACGAGGCCGGGCGGCGGCGCATCGAGGCTGTCATCTCAGAGGCGCGACGGAGCGCCAGCCGCGATTCGCCGATCTTTCACCTCCGTCTGGAACCGGGCATGACCGGCGAAGCCAGATTCGAGATCCGGCTGGACGAGGAGCTTCTCGGCACAAGCCTCGCGCACGGGACCGGCGTGCGCTGGGTCGTAGACTCCAGTGCACTGTGACGCGCCGAACGGCACCGTACTTGGTAGCGATCGGAGGAGCGATCGCGACCACCGCGGTGATCGGGGGCGTCTCGGCGGTCGCCTCCGTCGGCTCGGTCGCCTCGCTATCAGCGTTTTATCTGCTTCTCGTGCTGTGGCTCGCCGCCCGCTGGGGACGCGGTCCCGCCCTCGCGGGAAGCCTCTCCGCCTTCCTTCTCTATGACTATTACTTCGTCCCTCCGGTCGGCACGTTTGCCGTGCGCGGCCCGGCCGAGCTGCTCGAGCTGGTCGTCCTCCTTGCTGTCGCCCTCGTCACAAGCCAGCTCGCGGCGTCCTTGCGCCGGGCGCAGGCGACCGCGGACGCGATCGCCAAGGATTCGCGCGCTCTGTACGAGCTCTCGACCTCGATGCTGCGCACGCAAGACGTAGGTGCCGGCCTGGAAATGGTCGGCCAGAGCGCGCAATCCCTGCAAGGCGTCGGGCGCTTCGCCGTCGTCGCGGTCGCGGGGGATCAAACCACGCAACTCGCCGGCGCCGAGCTGACCGCCGATGGCCTGCTGGCGCCGTAGCTATTCCTCGGCGTGGCTCCGGTTGAGGACGTACGCCGCGAGGAAGGCGACGATGACGAGGCCCGGTGACCATCCCAGGCCCGGCCCGAACGGGTCGTAAGGCGACAGGTCGACAAAGACAGCCAGCCCGCTGATCGCCGCGAAGACAAGCACGATCAGGATCCCGCGGACCGCTCCGTGGCGGGCGAAGAACAGCTCGATCTCGAGCTGCCATCTCGGGCGGTGTCTTTCGTGAATGTGCCGGGCCCTCGCCGCATGTGCCGAGATCCGTTCGCGGCGTCCCATCCGGAAGCGTTCGCTCCTCGGCAGGCTCTCAAACGGGACATGCTCGTGCTCGCGTTCCCGCACCGGCGGGGTCTCCAGGGGCTCCCACAGCGGCTCCTTCCGGTACCGCCTGTAGCCGAGGTAGGTGAGTACGCCCAACCCGAGCCACGCCATGAAGATGAAGGTGGTGTTCGAGATGTTCTCGAAAAGCAATTGCGTGAACACGGTGCCGATGAACAGCGCACCCACAAGGGAAAGGACCGGGATGCTGTCGCGACCAAACTTGATGTTCCACGGCATCCGGTATGGACGGTGCAGGGCCGGCTCGATGAAACGTAACCGCATCACGGACAGGTGGGCCGAGCAAAACGCGAATGTTGCGGCCAGCGAGTAAACGGCGCTCATCAGATCGATCTCTTTACCGCCTGCGACGATGCCCGGAAGGACGAGAAGCGCCGCGAGGATGCCGAAAACGATGATCGAGACGTATGGCGTCTTGAACTTTGGATGCAGCCGCGCAAGGCGGTGGGGAAGGAGGTCGACGCCGGCCATCGAGTAGCTGAGCCGTGAGATGCCGATCAAGCCGGCGTTGGTCGCGATGACCAGGATCGTGAACGCGAGGATTCCGACCCACACCTGCGCCCAGAATCGCAGCGTTTCTTGCTGAAACCCGGTCACGATGCCGGCCACGGGGTCGGCCTTCCAGGTCGTAGCCAGGTCTGTCACATATCCATGAACCGCGTCGTAGTGCACGGGGAAGACGCTGACGCCGATGGTCGGCAGAAACGCCGAGACGAACAGGACGGCGATGATGACCCACCACGTCGCCTTCGGCACATTTCGGCCGGGGTCCTTTGCCTCCTCGGAAAGATTGGAGATCGTTTCGATGCCCGTGTAGGTGACCATCGCAATGGAGATGCCCGCGAGGAAGTTGCCCCATGTCGGCGCGACCCCGAGGTGGATGCCGTTGATGATGTTCTGGATGTTGAGCAACAGGATCAGGCCGAGGATCACGAGCACGAACTGGGTGATCAGGTCCGCAAACGCGAGCACGAGGTTGATGGCACTCGATTCCTGGATGCCGATCACGTTTACAACGACCAGCAGAAAGATCAGCACGATGGTCCCGAGCACGTGGGACGTCTGGTCCCTGGTCAGCGGCTCGAGGATGCTCACATAGCGGCCGAGGAAGCCCAGGTAGCTGATCGCGAAGTACGACGAGATGGATACGGTCGCCGTGTAGTTGAGCAGCTGCACCCAGCCGACGATGAAGCCGATCGGCGCGTTAAAGGCACGGCGCGCGAAGCTCGAGCTGCCGCCCGCATGGGGCAAGGCCGCCGTGCCCTCGGCGTAGTTGAGGGCCGTGGTGACGAAGATGAACCCGGCGAGGATCAGCGCAACCGGAGTCAGGCCTAACGCGAAGGCCGCCGTGACGCCGAGGGCGTAGTAGATGCTCGATCCGACGTTGCCGTAACACGCCGCGAACAGGGCCCCAGGGCCGAGGGTCCGCGGCAGCTTGGCGGGTCGGCGAACGACGACGCGAAGGTCTCCCGGCCTGCGGCCACGCCGGGCCACCGATTCACCGCTCATCGACCGTCCGAGCGTAATTGATCGCCGCCAAACCCATACGAGGTCCATACGAGCTCGGCTCATCTGCGAACGGAGACCTCACAGGCGGGCTCCTAGGTTGGGCTCATGCATACGCCGGCGGCACAACGGCGCCGGGTCAAAGTCCACGGCGCGAGCCTTGGGCCGCTGCTGTGCTGGTCGATCGTGTTCGCCGACATCGGCACGTCGATCTATTACGTGCCAGGCATCCTGTCCGCGAGCGGTTACAACAAGCGGGCCGCGATCTTCGTGCTCATGACGCTCGTCGTGTTCGTGCTGTTGGCCCTGAAGTACGCCGAGGTCACGTGGCGCAATCCAGAAGGCGGCGGGGTCGTGTCCATAGCCTCCCGGGCGCTCCACCCGTTCGCGGGGTTGGTGGGAGGGCTTTTCATCATCGTCGACTACTACCTGACCGCTGCGATCAGCGCTTTTTCCGGCATCGCGTACCTCGCGGTGGTCGTGCCTTCCGTGGGTTGGGGAAACGCTGTTCCTGGAACGCTCATCGCGCTCGCGGCCCTTGCCGCTTTGAACATCTACGGCATCCGCGAGAGCGCTATCGTGAGCCTCGCAGCCGCGACGGCGGCGGCCGCCGCCCAGCTCGCCGTCGTTGCCGTCGTGGCGATGCACCTGGGCCCCGAAGGGATTCTTGCGTCGATCAAGTCCGTCGGCAGTGGGCCGCCGCCTCTCACCCCGCTGGTGCTCCTCACTGGATTTGGAGCGGCGTTCCTCGCGTTTTCAGGGCTGGAGAGCGTCGCCCAGATCGCACCGGCCATGCGCTCGCCGCGACGGACAACGGCCTACCGGACGATGGCGCTGGTCATCCTGACGATAACACTGACGAGCCCGCTGCTGACGCTTTGGCAGACAACGCTCGTGCCCGACCCGAACAGTCCGGCCAACGTCAACCAGCTTCTCTCGCTGCTCGCCGGCCTGTACTCCGGACAGACGCTCGCTTACGTCGTCGCCGTCACAGGGTCGATCCTTCTGATCTTCGCGAGCAACACTGCGATCATCGGCGGCTATCACGTGTTCCTTGCGCTCACGCGGATGGGATTCCTGCCTCGCGTCATCGAGGTGAGGAACGTCGCGCGGCGCACGCCTCACATCGCGATCATGGTCGCTGTAAGCCCGCCGGTAGTGCTGGTTTACATCGCGGGGCAGAGTGCCGTCGCCGCCGTCTTCCTGGGCGACCTGTACGCGTTCGGCCTGCTCGGGTCGTTCATCCTGACGAACGTTTCGCTGGACGTCATCCGCTGGCGTGAGCTCGGGACGGACGGTGCCCTGCGCCGGCGTTTGGTTTTCGCCGTGGGTGTGCTGACCACCGGGCTGACCCTCATCGGTTGGAGCGTGAACCTGGTCGCCAAGCCGTACGCGACATTGTTCGGCGGCGTGCTGACCCTGATCGGTTTGGTGGTCGGTCTCAGCACATACAACCGCGGGCGTCAGCGACGACCGGCGGTCTTCCCGGTGCCCTACCGCCCCACCCTGGCGGTGGAGTCGATCGCTTCGCAGTTTCGGGGCCGCCCGGCCGACGTGCTCGTCATCCTGCCGCGCGACCAGAACGCGGCCGACGCGGTGATCGAAGAGAGCATCCAGGCTGCGCGTGGGAGACCCATCGTCTTTCTATATCGCGGTCAATCGCCTCCTGGACCGACGGAGCTCTGGGAGGTCAGTGACCCCTACCTCAAGGACTACGTCGCCCAGGACGCATTCACGCGGGCCGAGATGCGGGCGCGCGAACATGTGGCCGACCGTCGCTACGTGTACGTGCCCGGAAGCCTGCCGCGCGACGCGATCGGCAGGGTGTGGACCGACCTGAGGCCGCACGAAACGGTCGTCGCGCAGGGAGAGCAGGACGCGCTGCCACCCGTCTCGCTCGAGCGCGTCCGCCACCGCGTGCAGGCGGGCGTGCCCGTGCTGCACCTGGTGAGCAGCCGCGTCCTCCACAACGGCACTGCCGCCGTGGGCTAGACGATCAGGTCTTTCAGCTCGCGCGGATAATCGGTCATCACGCGGCGGCCATCTGGAGTGATGACGACGGTGTCTGAGTGCCGGAAGCCGCCCAGCTCCTTGATGTAGACGCCGGGCTCGACCGTGAAGACCATCCCCGGCTCCAGCACGGCGTCGTCGCCGCGGTCGAGAAACGGCGCTTCGTGGCCCTCGAGCCCGATCGAATGTCCGGCGTGATGGCGGAGGTTGTCCGCGAAGCCGAGCTCCTCGGCGAGCCGCACCGTTGCGAGCTCGATCTCCGCCGCCGGCACGCCCGGCGCCATGACCTCGATCGCGCGCGTCTGCAGGGCGAGCATCGCGGCGAAGGCGCGCTCCTGCTCCGGCGTGGGCTCGCCGACGATCATCGTTCGCTCGAGCTCGCTGCGATACCCGTCGATGTTCGCGCCGGCTCCGCTGACCAGCACGTCGCCCGCCTGGATGCCGTGGCCCTTGACGAAGCCGTGCGGCATGGCGGTCGAGCGGCCCGCGACGAACATCGCGATCAACCCGGTGTCGTCGGCGCCGCGGGGCCGCCAGCCGGGCATCTCCCGCACCATCTCGAAGAGCGTCTCGTTCGCGGGAGTCGTGTAGCACTCCATCTCCGTCTTGCCAACCTGGATCGCGCCCTGCATGCGGCGGTGCCCGCGCACCGCCCAGTCGCAGCTGAGCTGGATGCAGGCGAGCTCGGCTTCCGACTTCACGCGTCGCAGCGATTCGATGAGCATCTCGGCGTCGATCGGGTCCACGCCGGTCAGGTCGCTGAGGCGGGGCCCGCGGTACCCCCAGAACGGGACGTAACCGTCGTGATCGGACCCGGTGCGTTGGGGGCGCGCATTCATCTCGCTCAGGACCTCGGCGACGGTCTCCATCGGATGCTCCGCGCCCGGGTATTCGAAATAGATGCGAACCTGGTCGACCGTGGTCGCGGACTCGGCGTGCTCCTTCTCGACCGCGGGCACGACGAGCGACGCTTGGGCGCTGGAGCCGATGATCAGCGCGATCGGCCGCTCAGTCGGGATGTGGTGGAAACCGGTCAGATACGCGACGCGAGCCGGATAGAAGACGCATAGAGCGTCGAGCCCAGCCGCCTGCATGCCGGCGGCCACGCTTTCCCGGCGGAGGCTGTACTCAGCCTGCTCGACGTGGGGAAGGACCTTAGATGTACTTGGCCCCCGCGACGTGCGCCGTTTAGTAGGAGACAAGCTTTCGCATCGCCTCCGCGATCTTGGCCGGGCTCGGCATGAAGAAGTCCTCCTGGGGCGTGTTGAACGGCATCGCCGGGATGTCCGGTGCGGCGACGCGAACCACCGGTCCGTCCAGGCTGTCGAACGCGTGCTCCGAGATGATGGCCGCTACCTCCGCGCCAAACCCGCCAGTGAGATTGTCTTCGTGGACGACCATCGCTTTGCTTGTCTTGCGGACCGATTCGAGAATCGTGTCGCGGTCGAGCGGGGCCAGGGTGCGGAGATCGACGACCTCGACGCTGACACCGTCCGCCTCGAGCTGCTGGGCCGCCTCGAGGCAGTAGTGCGTCATGAGTCCCCACGCGAAGCAGCTCAGGTTGGTGCCTTCTCGCCTGACTGCAGCCGGGCCGATGGGGACCAGGTGGTCGCCGTCCGGCACCTCTTCGGTGACCAAGCGATACGCCTTTTTATGCTCGAGGAAAAGCACAGGGTCGGGGTCGCGAACGGCTGATTTGAGGAGCCCGTGCGCGTCCGCCGGCATGCTGGGAACGACCACCTTCACACCCGGCACGTGGGCATAGAAGGCTTCGATCGACTGCGAGTGGTAGAGGCCGCCATGCACCCCGCCACCGAACGGCGCCCTGATGACGATCGGCACCGACCAATCTCCGTTCGAGCGGTAGCGCGTCCTCGCGGCTTCGCTGACGATCTGGTCGAAGGCCGGGTGGATGAAGTCGGCGAACTGGATCTCGGCGATCGGGATCATTCCGTTGAGCGCCGCCCCGATCGCGACGCCGACGATCGCCGACTCGGCGAGCGGCGTGTCGAGCACCCTAGCTTCGCCGAAACGAGCATAGAGCCCGTCGGTGGCCCCGAAGACGCCGCCCTTGCGCCCGACGTCCTCACCAAGCACGAGCACCCGGTCGTCGCGCTCCATCTCTTCGGTCATGGCCGCGCGCACCGCTTCGATCATCCGCATGGCGGGCATCAGTAGATTGTCGCGCGGTTCAACAAATATGCACTGGTAGCCAACAGTCGCACGTTAGACTCGGGGGGGAAGGTCAAATCACCTTCCTGGAGGTACGCGCGATTTCGTTCGCGGCTGAGGTCAAAAACGAGATGGCGGGGCTTCTCCCGGCGCGGCCCTGCTGCCAGCTGAGCGAGCTGCTCGGCGTCTACTACGGCTCCCGCGGCCGCTTGCTGGGCAATCCGCCCGGACGGTCCGCCTATTTCTCGCTGCTTCGCAACGTGGTGGCGCGCAAGGTGGTGAGGCTCGGCCGTGCGGTCGCGCACATGGAAGCCAAGTACCAGGCGGTCAAGACCAGCAAGCGAATGTCGTTCTTCCTCGAGCTCGCCCTGCCCGCCGAGCTTGTACCGGCGTTTTCACATCCGCCGGCCCGCGGCCTACCCGACGCCGCATGCGATCGCAAGGCGATGCTCCGCGGGCTCTTTCTCGGCTGCGGCTCGGTGAACTCGCCAAACACGCGGTATCACCTCGAGTTCGTCGCGCCGACACCGTCATGGGCGTCGGCGATTGCGCGCATGGTCGACGAATCGGGCGTCAAGGCCGGGATCACCAAGCGCGGAGGCCAGTCGGTGGTCTACGTCAAGGACGGTGATGGCATCGTGCGCCTGCTGTCGATCATGGGCGCGAGCCGCGCCGTCATGGAGTTCGAGAACGTGCGCGTGGTCCGCGAGGTGAGCGGCGAGGTCAACCGGCGCCTGAACTTCGAGACCGCAAACATCGGCAAGACGATTGGCTCGGGACTTCGCCAGGCCGCCGCCATCGGACAGCTCGAGGCGGAGGGCAGGCTCGACCGGCTGCCGCCCGCGCTCCGCGAGATGGCGCGATGGCGAAGCCAGAACCCAGAGCTCAACCTTGGCGAGCTGGCGGGGCGGATGAAGCTCTCGAAGTCTGCGGTCAACCACCGGCTGCGCCGGCTGCAGGAACTGGCGCAAACCAACGGCAATGGCGCCGCGCCCAAGCACGAACGCCGCTCCGCCTAACATTTAGCTCCGACCCCCACTCTTCAACTTTTTCCACACCTAGGAGCGCGCCCTCATGGGACTCAAAGTCGGCATCAACGGCTTCGGACGCATTGGCCGCAACATCTACCGCGCGGCCTGGGACCTGAAGCCGGACTTCGAGATCGTCGCCGTCAATGACATCGGCGACGCCAAGACGTTCGGCCACCTCCTGAAGCACGACACCGCGCTAGGCACATTTGCCCCGGCGGTCAAGGTCGAAGGCGACTCCATCCACGTCGACGGCCACGCGATCAAGTTCCTCACTCAAAAAGACCCTGGCGAGCTTCCATGGCAAGACCTCGGGGTGGACATCGTGGTCGAGTCGACCGGCCTGTTCACCGACGCGAACAAGGCCCGCGTCCACATCGACAAAGGGGGCGCCAAGAAGGTTGTCATCTCCGCCCCCGCGACCAACCAGGACTACACCGTCGTCATGGGCGTGAACCACAAAGGCTATGACGCCGCCAAGCACAACGTCCTCTCCAACGCGAGCTGCACGACCAATTGCTTCGTGCCACTGGCCAAAGTCCTGCACGACTCGTTCGGGATCGAGCGGGGCATGATGACCACGATTCACGCGTACACCGCGGACCAGAAGCTGCAGGACCTCCCGCACAAGGACCTGCGCCGCGCGCGCGCCGCGGCCGACAACATCATCCCGACGTCGACAGGCGCCAACCGAGCGGTGGCCGAGGTGCTGCCCGAGCTCGCCGGCAAGTTCGCCGGAATCTCGTTCCGGGTCCCGATCCTCGATGTCTCTGTCGTCGACCTGACGGTGCAGCTGGGGAAGTCAACCACCGCCGAGGACATCAACGCGGCTTTTGAGGAGGCCGAGAGCGGCGAGCTCCGGGGCATCCTGGCGGTAAGCCACGAAGAGCTGGTGTCCTCGGACTTCAAGAACGACCCGCACTCGTCGATCGTCGATGCCCCGTCGACCGCGGTGCTAGGCGGCGACTGGGCGAAGGTTGTGAGCTGGTACGACAACGAGTGGGGGTTCAGCTGCCGCATGGTCGACCTGATCTCGTACATGGCGGAGCGGCTCTGAAAGCTTCGATCAACTCCGTGGACGTCGCCGGCAAGCGCGTCCTTGTCCGCGAGGACCTGAACGTCCCCATGTCGAACGGCGCCATCGCCGACGACGCGCGCGTGCGCGCCGCGGCGCCGACGCTGCGACACCTAATGAAGCGCAGGGCAAGGGTGATCGTCATGTCACACCTCGGACGGCCGAAGGACCGTGAGCCAGACCTCTCGCTCAGGCCGATCGCGGCCGATCTCAGCCGCAACGTCGGTCGCGAGGTTCAGTTCGCCGAAGACTGCGTGGGCGCGCCCGCGACGACGGCGGTGGAGCGGCTGCTTTCGGGGCAACTGCTGTTGCTCGAAAACGTCCGCTATCACAAGGAGGACGAAGCCAACGACACAGCCTTCGCCAGGGACCTGGCGTCCCTGGGCGATCTTTTCGTGAACGATGCGTTTGCCGCGTCGCACCGCGCGCATGCTTCCGTCGTGGGCGTCGCCGCGTACCTGCCGGCGTTTGCGGGCGAGCTCATGGAGGCGGAGCTCGACGCTCTGCACAAGGCTCTCGACAATCCGCGCCGTCCCATGGTGGCGGTGGTGGGCGGGGCCAAGGTCTCGACCAAGGTTGGCGTTCTGCGGAGCCTGCTCCAGAAGGTCGACGCCCTGCTGATCGGAGGGGCGATGGCCAACACCTTTTTCAAAGCGCGCGGCTGGCCGACCGGCAGCGGGCTGGTCGAAGACTCCGCGCTCAAGGAGGCGCGCGACGTGGCCGAGGAAGCCGGGAACAAGCTGGTTCTCCCGGTCGACCTGGTGTGCGCCCGCAAGATGCAGGCCGGCGAGCCGCTGCGGATCCTGGAAGCCGACAAGGTCGAGCCCGAGTGGATGGCCCTCGACATCGGGCCGAGGTCCGTGGCCCTGTTCAGCGACAAGCTTCGTGGGGCAGGCACCGTCATCTGGAACGGGCCCGTCGGCGTGGCCGAGATCGAAGACTTCAGCGACGGGACGAAGGAAGTGGGCGAGGCGATCGCGACGTCGGGGGCGTACACGTTGGTGGGCGGCGGCGACACGGTCGCGGCGATCGATTCCCTCGGGCTTGGCGGCCGCTACTCGCACGTCTCGACGGGTGGTGGGGCCACGCTCGAGTACCTGGAAGGCAAGGAGCTGCCGGGCATCAGGATCCTCAAAGAGGCCTGATGGGCAGCCGACCGCCGGGGATGCCGCTCGTGGCGGCCAATTGGAAGATGAATCCGACCAACATCGACGACGCGCTCGACCTGGTGCGCGGGGTGATGTCTGTGGCCCGAGGGCAGGCCGACAAGGTGGAGGTGGCGCTCTTCCCGCCATTCCTGTGGCTCACTGCGGTCTCTGAAGTGCTCTTCGAGTCCGGTGTCAAGCTCGGCGCGCAGGACACCTTCTGGGAGATGTCCGGCGCTTTCACGGGCGAGATTTCGCCCGCGATGCTCAAGCCGCTCTGTCAGTGGGTTATCGTCGGCCATTCGGAGCGCCGGCTCTTCGTCGGAGAGACAGACGAGATGGTGGCCAAGAAGACGGCGGCGGCGTTGTCGTGCGAGCTGAGCGTGATCATGTGCGTGGGTGAGCTGGCCGACCACTACGACGCGGGCACCTCGGATCAGGTGGTGTCGGCGCAGGTCAAGGCGGGCCTCGCCAGCTGCTCGGCGGATGACTCGGCGCGCCTGGTCATCGCGTATGAGCCGGTGTGGGCGATCGGCAGCGGCAAGAACGCCGACCCGGAGCACGCGTACAAGACGATGCGCCTAATCCGCAAGATTGTGGGCGAGATGATCGGTGCTGGGGCGGCGCGCAAGGTGCGCATCCTCTACGGCGGCAGCGTGAAGGCCGACAACGTGCAGCAGTACGTCGAGCTGCCTCTGTGCGACGGCGTGCTCGTTGGAGGCGCGAGCCTTGTCGCAGACGAGTTTGCGCACATCGTCAAGGTCACGGCCGAGGTCTATGGCCACCGCTAAGAATCCAGGGACCCTTGTTCTGCTCCGACATGGCGAGAGCACCTGGAACCTGGAGAACCTGTTTACGGGTTGGCACGATGTCCCGCTGAGCGAGCGGGGTGTGCATGAGGCGAAGGAAGCCGGGCGCTTGATGCAAGAGTCCGGGCTGCGGCCGGCCATCGTCCACGAATCACTCTTGCTCCGCGCCATCCAGACGACGCAGCTCGCGCTGGCCGAGATGGAGATGTCGTGGGTCCCGGTCAAGCGCAGCTGGCGATTGAACGAGCGTCACTACGGCGCATTGCAGGGGCTGAACAAACAGCAGACCGCGGAAAAGTACGGCGAGGACAAGGTCAAGCTATGGCGGCGCAGCTACGACGTGAGGCCGCCCGACCTCGAGCCGTCGGACAAACGGCACCCATCGCACGACCCGCGCTACGCGACCTTGCCTCCCGAGCTTCTGCCGAACGCCGAATGTTTGAAGGACGTCGTCGAGCGGATGCTTCCTTACTGGTACGACGCGATCGTGCCCGACCTTCGATTGCAACCGTGCGTGCTGATCTCGGCGCACGGCAACAGCCTGCGGGCGCTGGTCAAGCATCTGGACGGCCTCGGCGACCAGGAGGTCGTCGAGCTCAACATCCCGACCGGTGTGCCGCGCGTCTACGAGCTCGGCGCCGACCTTCGGCCGCGGTCGTGGCGGTACCTTGGCGACCCCGCCGAGATCGCCAAGCGCGCCGCCGCGGTCAAGGCGCAGGCGTCCGGCTCGAAATCCTCTACGAACTAGACTGGTTCGTACTCAGATCAATTCAATAAGAAAAGGGGGATCGCAGCAATGCCGTTTGAAGTTCCCAAGCTTGCCTACGCGTTCGATGCCCTCGAACCGCACATCGACGCCAAGACAATGGAGATCCATCACGACAAGCACCACGCGACTTATGTGGCGAATGCGAACGCGGCCCTGGAAAAGCATCCCGAGCTGGCCAGCAAGACCGTGGAAGACCTGCTCTGGGGGATCAACACGGTTCCCGAGGATATCCGGACCGCGATCCGCAACAACGCGGGCGGCCACGCCAACCACTCGATCTTCTGGACGATCATGGGGCCGGGCGGCGGCGGCAATCCGAACGGACGCATCGCCGACTCGCTGAAAAGCACGTTCGGCAGCTACGACGCTGTCAAGGAGCAGCTACAGAAGGCAGCGGTGGGCCAGTTCGGCAGCGGTTGGGCGTGGCTGGTCGCCGACCGCCAGGGCAAGCTCTCGATCAAGGGCTTTGCCAACCAGGACAGCCCGTACATGGACGAGCTCACGCCGATCCTCGGGGTCGACGTCTGGGAGCACGCCTACTACTTGAAGTACCAGAACCGGCGCGCGGACTATGTGACAGCCTGGTTCAACACCCTGAACTGGGACGCGATCAACGCGCTATTCGGCGCGATCTGGACCTAGGTAGTCACCAGCACCGCTAGGTAGAATCTCCCGATCCATGGATAAGATCCGAAATGCGCTCGTCGTCGCGGAGGCCGTCCTTGCGCTGCTCCTCATGCTCGGCGTGCTGACCCAGACGCCCAAGGCGTCGGGGCTCGGAGGCACAATCGGCGGTGGTGGCGACGGGCTGGGCGGCGGCTACCGGACGCGACGCGGCCTGGAGCGGCAGATCTACTGGACGACGTGGGTACTCGTGGCCGGCTTCCTGGTCTGCTCGGTCGCCAACGTCTGGGTGGCGGCGCATCCGACTCAGTAGTCTCGCCGCCGCCGCATTCGCGGCGGCTCTGGCCCTCATGGGGTGCCAGCCGGTCGCCACGGTGCCGAAGCCGGCGCGTGGCGGCACGGCCGTCGAGGCACTCGTCGGCCAGGCGACCGTGCTCAATCCGCTTTTTGAGTCGAACGAGAGCACCCGCGACGTGGACAGCCTCATCTACCAGGGGCTGACCGCCGTCGACTCACAGCAAAACGTCGTCGGTGTCCTGGCTCGCGACTGGGCAGTGTCGCCAGATCACCTCACGTACACCGTCAACGTTCGCGATGACGTCAAGTGGGGCGACGGCGAGCCGTTCGGAGCAGACGATGTGCTGTTCACGTTCCATGTGCTGCAGGACCTCGAGTACCAGCAGCCGGGCGCGGAGATCTGGCGCCAGGTCGGCGTGACAGCCGGCCGTCAGGGCCAGGTGGTGTTCGCACTGCGCGCACCCGACGCGTCATTCCCGGTCTCGCTGCGGGTTGGCATCATCCCCAAGCACATCTTCAAGGGCATGGCGCCCGACCAGATCGCCTCGAGCCCTTACAGCGCGGTGCGCGCGTTCGGCACTGGGCCTTTCAAGGTGGGTTCGATCAGTCCTCTCGCGATCACGTTGGATCGCAACCCTTACGCCGCTCCGCAGCCGTACCTCGATCATCTGGTCCTCCGCACCTATCCCGCGAACGATCCACAGAGCGCCATCCGGGCCGTGCTGACCGGCGCCGCCGACCTCGTGGGCGGCATCCAGCCGCAGGAGGTCGACACGCTGCAGGGCCGGACCGACCTCACAGTCCAGGAGGTGCGCATGTTCACGAGCTCGTTCGTGAGCTTCAACTCCGACGGCGTCGGAAAGCAGTTCTTCGGCGACGCCAGGGTCCGGCTCGCGCTCGTCCAGGCTATCGACCGGCAGAAGCTCGTGAACGAGGTGCTGGCGGGCCGCGCGGACGCCGACCCCAACCCGATCCCGACGGCCGACTGGGCCTACTCCGCCGCCGCGGCCAACCTCCATCCCTACGACCCAGTCGCGGCGGCCAAGGCGCTGGACGCGACGGGCTGGGTGGCGAACGCGACCTCCAAGCTGCGCGCGAACAAGGGCACGCCCTTCAAGGTCACCCTGGTCGCGGCGAACTCGTATCCAAATCAACAGATCGCCGAGGCCGTCTCGCGTCAGCTGGGAGACCTGGGGGTCGAGGTCGACGTCAAGCCACTGCCGGCGTCGAAGCTGCTGCAGGACTACGTCCTCACGCACAGGTACCAGATGGCGTTGATCTCGATCGACGTTGGCCCGGATCCCGACCAGTATTCGTTGTGGCACTCCGGCGTCGACCCGGCTTCGCTCAACTTCGCGTACTCGAGAGGCTGGGGGTTGATCGACCAGGACCTCGAGGCGGGTCGCGCCGCGGTGGAGCCGCCGGCTCGACTCGCCGCTTACCTCGACTTCCAGCTGCTGATGGCCGACGCGGCGCCCGCCATCTTTCTCTATGCGAGCCGGTACGAGTACGCCGTCTCGCAGCGCGTGCACGGGGTGCACACGAACAAGGCGATCGAGCCATACGACCGCTTCCAGTACGTGACCGACTGGTACGTCAATACGACGGGGTAGCAGGAACCGAGCCCAGAATTAGACCGCATGGACCTGGGACTGCGTGGTCGTCGGGCTCTAGTCACCGCGGCAAGCAAGGGGCTCGGCCGGGCGTGCGCGGAGGCGTTGATTGCAGAGGACGCACGGGTCTACATCGCGTCGCGCGACCCCAGGGCGATCGAGGCGACGGGCCGCGCGATCCACGCGGTGGGGTGGTCGGCGCATGACGTCTCTCAACCTGGCGAGCCCGCAGCCGTGGTCAAGGCGGCGGTCGACGCACTCGGTGGCCT
>Ga0209801_1000046_pt1 | contig 85723 bp, 73 predicted proteins | sample GraSoiAngelo_127_FD_185884 | JGI IMG/M metagenome (GOLD analysis project Ga0209801, IMG submission 185884) | Grasslands soil microbial communities from the Angelo Coastal Reserve, California, USA - 14_0927_09_40cm (SPAdes) (version 2) | ecosystem: Environmental > Terrestrial > Soil > Grasslands ... | reverse complement strand
CGGCGACTACTTTGCCATCAACACCACGCCTGAAGTCTTCAGCAAGCTGGGCATGAGCACGGCGAACCTCGACACTTTCTCTCGCGAAGTCGGCGAAAAACTTGCCGGACGGACTGGGGGTGCCGTTTCTCTCGCCGTCGGCATGGCTCAGATCTTTAAGGGGCTCCCCGGCATGGATCGCCTGATGGGCTACTGGTATCACTATGCCATCATGTTCGAGGCGCTGTTCATCCTCACCACGATCGATACGGGAACGCGCGTTGCCCGCTACGTGCTGCAGGAACTCATGGGCAAGGTCCACAAGCCCTTCAGCAACAGCGCCTGGATGCCCGGCAACCTGGTGACGACTTTCTTCGTGGTGCTGGCGTGGGGATACCTGATCTACACCGGCAGCATTTCGACGCTGTGGCCGCTGTTCGGAACCGGCAACCAATTGCTGGCGACCATCGCCCTGGCCGTGAGCACCTCGTTCCTCATCAACATGGAAAAGGTGCGATACGCCTGGATTACCGCCGTCCCTATGGTCTTTGTTGGAGTCACCACCATCACCGCAGGCATCGAGTCGATCCAGAACATCTTCTGGCCCCTGACCGAGAAGCCCGGGAAGGTTTTCACGGGGTACCTCGATTCTGCTCTGATGGTCATCTTCATCGCCGGCGTAGTGCTGGTGATGATTGACGCCCTGCGACGGTGGTATCTGGTGTTGCACGGCGCCCCTGTGCCACGAGAAGCGTTCGGCACGCCTGTAACGGATACTGGCGAGATAAGGATGGGGTGCTGCTAGCGCGCGGCGCCCTTATGCTCAAACGCGTGGTTTATTCGACCTCGAGCCGCATCGCCGTGGCCTCGGCGAGAGCTTCCCAGCCACGCTTCCAGAAACTGTAGCGAATTTCCAAAATTTGTATTCCTGAATTTGGATTTGTACGGGAGCAGTCGAGCGAATCCTTTGAGTTCCAGCGAACTCGCCCTTGGTCCTTCACGTGCTCAATCGGTTGCAACCTGGGGTTTCTCATCACACCTGATGCCCATGGGAGGAGGCTGATCTGTAACCTACCCGCCTTCAGGTGCAGGCTCGGTCCCAATGAGCGTTCCTGTCCTCATGGAGGGTACTTATGGATAGGCCTTTTCTGGCCAAGCTGTTCGGGCCGCTTGCAGTACTCCTGTCAATCGCAGCCACTCCCTACCTGTTTGCCCAGTCGACAGCGACCGTTCGGGGCACCGTCACAGACGCTACCGGCGCTGTAATTCCGGGCGTGACCGTAACTGCGCAGAACCAAGCGACCGGTCTGGCGCGGACGACGATTACCAACAGCAGCGGCAACTATGAGCTTCCTGCCTTGCCCATCGGCTCTTACCGGCTCGAAGCGCGCGCCAAAGGCATGCAGACTCAAACGCTGACGGGGCTGCTCTTGCAGGTCAGCCAGATCGTAGTCGAGAACTTTAAGCTAGGGGTTGCACAAACCTCCGATGTCATTACGGTTTCCGCCGAAGCCCCGGTCATCGACCAGGGTACCATGACGGTGGGCGCGGTGATCAACCAGCGCACGGTCCAAGAGATCCCCTTGAACGGACGTCACTTTGTTGATCTCGGGCTACTCCTGGCGGGTACCGTCACCCCTCCTCAGAACGGATTCCTGACGGCTCCATTGCGCGGACAAGGCTCCTTTGCCATCAATACCGCGGGTAATCGGGAGGACACGGTCAACTTCCTGATCAACGGTGTCAACCTGAACGACATGGCCAACGGCCAGATTACCTTCCAACCGTCCATCAATACGGTCCAGGAATTCAAAGCCGACAATTCCACTTACAGTGCCGAGAACGGACGCAACTCGGGAGCCATCATTCATATCGCGACCCGCTCCGGGACCAACGATTGGCACGGCGAAGGGTTTGATTTCCTGCGCAACCAGATGTTCGACGCGCGCAACTTCTTCAATAAGGCGACCGACAATCTCGGAAACCACCTTCCGCAATCGACCTTCAAGCGCAACAACTTTGGAGCCAACCTCGGCGGCCCGATCTGGAAGAACCATACTTTTTTCTTCTTCAGCTATGAGGGATTGCGGCAAAGACAGGGACTGACGCTGAACGCCGGCGTGCCGTCCGCGGCCGAGCGCCAGAGCGCGCTGAGCGACCCCACGGCCAGTCCCACGGCATTGAAACTGTTGGCGCTGATTCCGGATGCCAACCAGGGCACTACCGGATTCGTCAGTTCGGCCAGCGCACCCGTCAACATCGATCAGTGGACGGGCGATGTGAGCCACAACTTCAGCGACAAAGACCGCCTGCACGGCTACTATGCCATCCAGCGAGATAAGCGGAAGGAGCCGAACCTGCAAGGCAACAATATTCCGGGCTTTGGTGACACACGGCAATCCCGCCGGCAGATCTTCACCCTGAACGAGGCGCACATATTCAATCCGCAGGTGGTCAATGAGTTCCGCTTTGGTTACAACCGCATCCACATAACGTTTGTGGGAGATTCCAAACAAGATCCATCAACCTTCGGAATCAATAATGGACTGACTGGGCCGGTGGGACTTCCGCAGATGCAAATCATTGGAACAAGCCTGACCTTCGGTGGCATCCGCAACTTCCCACAAGGCCGCGGAGACTACACGGGAGTTCTATCCGACACCGTCAACTACCTGCGTGGACGGCACTCCTGGAAATTCGGGGCAGAATTCCGGCGCTTCAATGGCAATAGCTTTACCTCGGATGACGGCGGCCTGGGCTTCGCCACATTCGATGATTTCGTCCATGGCCGCGTCAACGCTGCCCCAAGCAGTTTCAACAACCAGGGTGTGCCGTTCTCGATGACACTGGGTAGCCGTCCCGCACGAGTCTTCGCCAGTGCCTTGGGCCTCTTCGCTCAGGACAGCTTCAAGGTCGCCCCTCACTTCACGCTGGAACTCGGCCTGCGCTGGGAGTGGAACATGTCTCCCACGGAAGGCGACAAACGGTCAGTGAATTTCTTCCCATCAACCGATTCGCTGGTACGGCTCGGCACTAACGGTTACACCGATACGATCCACCAGAACGACCACAATTTTGAGCCGCGCCTTGGCTTCGCATGGGACATGTTTCGCGACGGGAATACCGTGCTGCGCGGCGGTTATGGATACCAGGTAGATCAGTTCCTGCCAGGGGCCATGGTACTCAGCGGAAATCCCCCATTGGCTACACCCGCGCAGGCCACGACTACTAGTTTCGGGACCCTGCTAACTGACGCCAAGTCTGCCGGCCTCAGTCCAGCGGCCGTCGACCCCAACTTTAAGAACGCCTACATTCAGTCCTATAACCTGAACCTTCAGCATTCGTTCACGCCGAGCCTGGGAATGATGGTGGGATATTTCGGTTCCAGGGGAACACATCTGAACCTGGCGATCAACGAGAATCAGAAGTTCAGCAACAACACGCGCCCCTTCCGGACGTTGTCGCTGTCAAGCCCGATTCTGCCGGGCACGATTTTAGGCAACATCACGGAGAACATCAGCGGTGGCAACTCCAATTACAACGCGCTGTGGGTAACGGGAACCAAGCATCTCTCGCATGGTCTCCAGTTTGACGCTTCCTATACGTGGTCCAAGTCGCTCGATTACAACTCGCGAAACTTCCAAGGCCTGACTGTCCAGAACAGCCTCGATCCTGCGGGTGACTACGGTCCTTCCGATTTCGACGCCAGGCATCGCTTTGTCATCAGCCCGTTGTATGAGTTGCCTTTCAAAGGACATCGGCTGACCGAAGGATGGCGGCTATCAGGGATTCTCCAGCTACAGAGCGGAAACCCGCTGAATGTCACGGTGGCAAACAGCACGCTGACTGGCGTGGGCAATCTCCGTCCTGACCTTTTGGCGACGCCCATTATCGTCAACCAGCTCAGATCCGACGGCGGTGTCCAATGGTTCGCGCCCAATTCGGTTTGCGATCCTAGTACTCCCGGTCGATGCCCGGCAGGGGCGCAGTTCGAGTTGCCCACTTTCGGTGGTGTGCACTTCGGCAACATGAGAAGGAATTCGGTTATCGGACCGAGTTTCAAGAACCTCGACTTTTCCATCGCCAAAGTGACCAAAATTACCGAGCGGGTCAGTCATGAATTCCGGCTTGAGACTTTCGATCTCCTCAACCATCCGAACTTCGGAAATCCGGGTTTGAGCGCGGCAGTTATTAGCAGCAGTTTTGGCGTGATCCGCAGCACGCGCTTTCCGACCGGAGACTCGGGTTCAGCACGCCAGCTGCAGTTCGGGATGAAGCTGATCTTCTAGGAACACGTGTCATTTCGAACCAGCTTCAGCCGGTGAGCAATCTGCAGTTTCAGCGGAATCGCGAGAAAAGCAGATTCCTCGATGCCTCGGAATGACAAGAGGGAAGAGGCTTCGGAACAAGCAAGAGCGAGCAAGCTTTGTGGTGATCCTCCGATGTCTGCCTGACCAGCGGACACTTCGGCAATGCCTTCGGACCCTCTCATCGAATGTACTACTGGCCGTCTGCTCTCAGGCACAGGTGCTTCTCAAACGCGAATTGCTGGTGTACTCATGGACATCCGCTTTGAGGCCCCAGTCGCTGGCCTTCGGTGACCTCGAAAACTCCATTATTCAGACGTAAGGTGGAATCCTCTGGCAGTCCGATCGACGATCGCTCCTTCGTCAAATCCAACTCGGAGAAATGACAATGAAAAAGTTCACCCCCCTATGCACCCTTGCCCTCCTGACTGCCACGCTTGCTTTTGCCCAGAACGGAACGCCGAGTTCTAAGGCCACAGCAGCCTACAATTCAGCGGTGGGCTGCAGCATCACTGCCACCAGCGGGACCTGGAGTTGTGGCGATGTCTTCACCGGCGCCGCCAAGCCAGTGACCGCCGACCATTATGTCGAAGTGATGGGCAGCACCGTGAAAGTCTCGAACAGCCAGTCACTATTCGCTTCAGCATCACTGGTGACTGGCCTGTACACCAACACCCTGGTTACAACCAAAATCTCAAAGACAGCCGGCGGGACGAACACGTCGACAGCCACCGCAACCGGCGGAGTTTATCTGCGCGCTGTCCTGTTGGACGGCCCTAACGGCAGCCCCGTGATGTACGGTTATCCAGCGGCGGCATGCAATACAGCCGTACTAGGATGCTCCGGAACGGGACCCAATTCTGGAGTCGTTCTGGACTCTCGCGTTCAGACACTCACGCAATCGCTAAGTGATTGCGTGGTCAACGTGACAGTCAGCGGCGTGGCAGGCACGGGAACCTGTGACTTCACTTCAACCATTCAGCTCATCCTTCAGACCACCAGCGCCCATGGCTACAACTTTATTTTCCCGAACGTCGGAGTCGGCACTTACTACCTATCGATACAGGCTGCGGCGGATTCCGCCGCAGTGGTGAATACCGGTAGCGGATCGGCAGTTGGCGGAGCAGCTTACGGCCTTGGCTCGGTAACAATAGAAAGCGTCAGGATGGTTCACAGCTTCTCTTTCTGAACTGACTGCAGAAACCTTCCATTGAGCCGGAGCGGCGCAGCCCCGGCTTTTTTACGAAAGATGAGTACATATTAGTACATATAACGAAATCGTTCCCCTCGCTGGCGGAGTACCCCCCGCTCTCCGGAAACCAAGCGGCGGTGGCTCGCTTGTCTTTCGTTCTGCCCGTCTAAGTTTAGGTCTGAGGGGTTCCTCTTATTGTCAAGGGTACTCACTCCTTTTACTCTGGTGTGCAGAAACAGGTTGGGCTTGCGGATATGCGCCGGCAAGACCAGTTGGACCTGGTGCCCGCTTCGCACCGGCGTCTTCGCGTAGTCTCGCTTCTATCAGGTGCGACGGGCGAGGTGCCCCGTGAAACGCTTCGCAGTCGTTACCTTGCTGTTTCTCTTCCTTTCGATAACCAATCTGTCTGCTCAAACTCCGCCCTCGTGGACGAACGCCGTGAACGGCAATCAGTACTACGTGAACTCCGCGATCGGCAATGATTCCAACGACGGTTCTCAAGCCCACCCGTGGAAAACACTCAGCCGAGCTGATCAGGGTGTTGTGCCTGGATCCACCATCCACGTAGCTTGCGGCGTATACCCGAACACTCTTGAGGACAGCGGCCGTCTTCTCACAACTACGAGCGGGACTTTATCTGCGCCGATTCGCTGGGTGTCGGACGTGCGATGGGGCGCCAAGCTCACTACTAACCTGACCGGCAACGACGCGACGTGGTGGAACCAGGGCAACTACGTCGAGATCCAGGGCTTTGAAATCACCGGCAGCGGAGCGCTGGGAATCTACAACGAAGGTTCCTTCACCCGCATCATCGACAACAAAGTCCATGATATTCCGGCGACGGGCTGTCCTTCCGATGGTGGCGCCGGCATTCACGATGGTAACTATGCCGCGTCGGATGACGACATCATCGGAAACTGGGTGTATCACATCGGAAACTACACTAGCCCGTGTCCAAGAGTGCACGGCATCTATCACGCCAATCTGCGCGGCCACATCTACAACAACGTTGTCTCCCAAAACGAAGGATGGGGAATCCACACGTGGCATGCGGCCACACACGTCACCATCACCAACAACACGGTGTTCAGCAACGCTTACGGCGGAATTCTGATCGGCGCTGCGAAGCGCGATTTCCGACGCAGGTCCGGGAACACCAGCAACGACTGGTCCACGATCAGCAACAACATCGTCTACGACAACGGCAACGTCGCCGGCGGTAATGGCTACGGCACTGAAGAGTACGGGTCGGTGGGGTACAACAATCAATATTTCAACAATCTTGTTTACCAAAACGGTCCTGCGGACTGGAACTTGATGCACAGCAGAGCAACGGGCACGATCGCGGCAGACCCTGGGTTCAATCGCTATCAGAGGGATGGTTCGGGCGACTATCACCTGCTCTCAACCAGCCGAGCCACAACGACTGGAAGCCCCGTGAGTGCGCCAACTTACGACTTCGAATATGGTCCGCGGCCGGTCAACGGCACCTGGAGCATCGGCGCTTATCAGTACGGCACAGCGGCGGGAACCTATCCGCAGCCTTAAAAGTGACTGGCCTGTGTGAGGGACGAACCGAAGCTCCGCAGCCGCTGGCCAATCACGCTGTGCAGACGTTTATCATTCCGACCGGTTTCAGCCGGTGAGGAATTTGCAGTTTCAGCGGAATCACCAGAAAAGCAGATTCCTCGCTTCGCTTGAATGACGAGAGGGAAGAAGGAACGGAATAGGAGAGTTGAACTCCTTGGCTCCCCTGGTCTCAAAAACCGCGAAGCTGGCCACCCGCCCCATTGCCTTTACCGCCGAGGACATCCCAGGCTTCCGACGGTTGGAAGTCACATGCACAGTTGGCATTCATCACCGACGTTTTCAGTTCGAAGGTTCATCCTGACCAGGTAGTAGCTCTCGCCAGCCTACGAAGGCAGAGACGGAGCTGACGAATTCTCGTGCCTCATTGCGGTATTTCCCGTAGTCTTCCTCAAGGACTTCTTCCCTGCGAGCATAACTGAAGCACTTGGAGGTTACATGCATAGCAAAAACCCGTTAATCGCTCTGGTTGTCGCTTTATTCGTCGTATGCGCAGCGGCGAGCCCGCAATTTGCGTTATCGTCGATTTTTTACCAGAACGATTCTGCTCAAGATCAGAAGAGTGCAACGAAGGATAGCCAGCCGGCCTCTAGTGAGCCATCGAAACCGGCCGCTGCGGACCTCAAACCGGCTTCTAGTGACGAAGGCCAACTGGCCACGGTGAACAACGCGAAGATACCCGCGTATGCCAAGGTCTATGTGGCTCCCATGCTGGGCGGGTTCGAGAACTACATCATCGCGGGACTGCGAAACAAGAAAGTACCACTGATTGTGGTCGTTGATCGCGCGAAGGCTGACTACGAGATCAGTGGTGTTTCGGAAAGCGAGAAGGCAGGATGGGCCAAGATGCTCTTCATGGGTTCGCAGAATTCCAATGAGCAGGCCAGCATTAAGCTTTCCGACTTAAAGACCGGAGCGGTCATATTCGGCTACTCAGTCCACAAGGCCAACTCCATTCGTGGCCGGCAGAGCGCGGGCGAAGCATGCGCCAAACACATTAAGCAGATTGTGATTGATTAGTTGCGATCAATGTAGCGGGAGGGTCACATTTATGTCCCATAACCGGGGATTGACGATGGTCTTGGTGCTTGTGGTGTTGGGTGCCGTTTGCATGACGCATGCAGAAGATACGAAAAGTCCGGCACAGTCCAGCAAGATTCCGAAGGGAGCGAAGGTTTTCGTGGCTCCGATTGCCGATGGGTTCGACACATACTTGAAAGATGCTATTGCGGCTAAGAAAGTGCCGGTCGAAGTTGTGGGGAACCGCGAAGTTGCAGAATTTGAAATCACCGGAATTTCGGAGACCCAGAAGGCGAGCACTGCCAAGAAGGTCCTATTTGGAAACTGGCATTCGCGCGAAGAGGCCAGCATTCAAGTTAGCAACCTCAAGAGTTCCGAGGTCATCTGGAGTTACTCCGTCCATAAAGAAGCCTCGGGCCACGGGAAAAAGAGCACGGCCGAGGCCTGCGCCAAGCATCTCAAGGATGAAGCCATCGAAAAATAAGCGCCGGACATTGTCCACTGGACGGGCGGCGCGCGACTGGCGCGTGCCGGCGAGACCTGTTTGCCCGCGGGCGCCCAGCTGCCTGCGCTGCCCGCTCGCCCCTCGCCCGCCCGCGCCCTCCGCACGAGAGTCGCGCGTCCTGATCCGCCCGCGCACGAGAGTCGCTCGTCGATCTGCGCTCGTCCTCCCCGCCATAGACGCGCTCCGATCAGTGCCCTGTTAACTCGGAAGGGACGGGGTGTAGCCGTTTTTGTGTGCTGTCCACGACCCCACTACCCCCTGCGCATTGACACCCATTCTCCCCAGCCCCTAGACTGAAAAGTGGTGACCTGAGGCCTTGTGAGCGCAATCACCGGGGTTCGGGGCATGGCAGGGTATTCTGAAAGGCCGCCACTCGCGGCTTCGAGGACACATGGGCTGGCTACAAAATAAGTTTGAGAAGAACTTCCTGATCACTACGGTGGACTACGTCTTCAATTGGGCCCGCAAGTCGGCGGTATGGCCCATGACTTTCGGTCTGGCGTGCTGCGCCATCGAGATGATCGCCTCCTCGACGGCGCGTTTCGATATCGCGCGCTTTGGCTCGGAAGTCTTCCGTCCCAGCCCGCGGCAGAGCGACCTGATGATCGTGGCTGGCACCGTCACGCTGAAGATGGCGCCGGTGGTCAAGCGCATCTATGACCAAATGCCCGATCCCAAGTGGGTGATCTCGATGGGCGCATGTTCTTCTGTAGGCGGACCATTCAACACCTACGCCGTGTTGCAGGGCGTGGACAAGATCGTACCTACCGATGTCTATGTGATTGGGTGTCCGCCGCGCCCGGAGAACCTCTTCTACGCGCTCCTGAAACTGCAGGACAAGATTGATCAAATGTCCCTGGCCAAGAAGCCCACCGAAGTTCGTCTGGACGAGAGTATGGTCGAGAATTTCAAGCGCCAGGTGATGATCGCGCAGACGCTGCAACCGAAGTAAGATTGTGGGGGAACGGGCGCCGCCCGCGCCCGTCCAGGCCGAGCGCCAGCTCGGCTGGTTTTTTCAGAAGCGAGAGCGAATGCCGGACTTCGTCAAACTAACCACGCAATCCGAACTCCCCGCTGAGAACGAAGCCAAGGAATTCACGTTTGGCGACAAAGTCGTCTGCGTGGCCAACGTAAATGGAACCATCACCGCCATCGAAAACGTATGTCTCCATCGCGGCGGTCCGCTCGGACAGGGAATGATTGAAGGCGGAAAAGTAGTCTGTCCCTGGCACGGCTGGATGTGGGACCCAAAAACCGGGGAGGCTGCGCACAATCCCGCTGCGAAACTTGCGGTATATCCGTTGAAGATGGAAAACGGGGATGTGCTGATACAGTTGTGAGGCCATGAGTCCGATCACCTGATTTTCTGACTGGCTGGGTCTTAGCCAACACAGCCTGGTTAAGTCGTAGAGAGCGTGCTCTGGTGACACTTGCCGGAGTTGTGCCCGATATCGATGGTCTTGGCGTCATTGTCGAGATCCTCACGCGGCACTCGCGGCATCCGCTGGAGTGGTTTTCCACCTACCATCATGCCTTGCACACGCTGCCTTTTCCCTAATCGTCACTGGCCTCAGTCATAGTCGTGCGACAAAGGTGGAAGATTGCTGCACTGACACTCCTCAGCTTTCATCTGCACTTGCTTGAGGACCTGGTCGGAGCTCGTGGCCCTGACGGCTATCAGTGGCCCATTCCTTACCTGATGCCGTTCTCGCAAGCAGGCACGTTGAGCTGGATTGGGCAGTGGGCCCTGAATGCCTGGCCCAATTTTCTGATCACAGGGGCTTTGCTGATTGCGACGTTCTATCTAGCGTGGAGGCGAGGGTATTCGCCGTTAGAGATGGTCTCATTGAAGGCCGATGCTGCCTTCGTGGGCGCCCTCCGCAATGGCTTCTCGTTGCCCGAAAATAAATCAGCTTAGGGGCGGGCGAGGGCGTACCGCTTTCCATACCGCAATCCTGTGCATCAGGCGCCGAGCAGGCTCGGCGGCTGACATATGTCCCCAATTTTTTGGCTCTGGCGGCACGGCTAAAGGCCTACCCTCCCCGGTTGACTTTTCATTAAGTCCACACACCTTCAGTGGGTGCGTGAGAACTTCTGTCGTTCCTCCGGGACTTGTTCCAGTCTTCCACTTGATCCCCGCGCCAAGGCGCTGGGCTATTTTCGCGACACCCCTCCGGGGTTGTTTCTGGGCGGTTCTGCCTACTCTTCCAGCGCGGAAATTGATTCTCATACACGCTAAAAGCGGTGCGCAGCCAGACCCGGTTCTTTCCGCAGCCTGTAAAGCCGTGCCGTCCCCGGTTGACTTGCAGCACGTCCGAAGACGGGCTGGTACGAAGAAACGGACGGCTTCCGTGGTTGCGATCAGCCTAAATATTTCAGAAACCCGCTTGGCTTATTCTCGAATCCAGGAAACACGGCGTCCAGGCTCTTGTTCCCGAGGTGCTGGTAAACCGCTTCCCCCAGGACGCGGCGAAAGTCGGTGGTCACTGCCAGGTCGCGGCCCTCGTAGAGTTGTGACTGGTCCAGTCCCGGCCAGCGTCCGTACACCTTCCCGCCCTTCACGGTCCCGCCCATGACGAACATGACGTTGGCATGGCCGTGATCGGTGCCGCGATTGCCGTTCTCGCGCGCGGTCCGCCCGAACTCCGACATCGTGACGACCACGGTGTCTTCCGCCAGATCGCCCAGATCGGTCCAGAAGGCCGACAATGATTGCGAGAAGTCGCGCAGCACGTTCGCAATTTGCCCTTGTGTGCTGCCTTCGTTGACGTGATGATCCCAGCCGCCGATGTCGGCAAACGCTACCTGCACGCCGAGATTGGCCTTGATGAGCTGCGTCAGTTGTTTCAAGCTCTCGCTGAAGCGCCCGCGCGGATAATCGGCGCCGGGAGCCGGCGTGTATTTCGAAGGATCAGCCGACTTCAGCATCTTCACCGCCTCGAAAGTCTCCTGTCCTGTGCCGTGCAACACGCTGTCCACCGAATGCTCGTACATTGCCTCGAACGTATTGGCAATCGCCGCAGCATTGGGATTTCGCCCGCCCACGCCGAAGTCATTGATGTTGTTTACGGCTACGGCCGGCTCGCTGCCTGACAGAATTCGCGGCAGAGAAGGTCCCAGAGCGATTGCCCGGAAAGCCGATTTCTCTTCAGGAAGCGCATGCAGGGCGCGATTCAGCCAGCCATCCTCGGTAGCCTTCACCCCCGGTGTTCCTGATTCCATGAAATCCTGGGCGTCGAAGTGGGAGCGGGTAGGATCGGGCGACCCAGCGGCGTGCACGACGGCAAGGTAACGCTGCTTCCACAGCGAGTGCAAGGACGCCATCGCCGGATGCAAGCCGAAGAAGCCGTCCAGGTCAAGCACGGTATTGCGAGGAATATTGATGGAAGGCCGCATCGAGTAGTAAGCCGACTCGCCATGCGGCACCACGACATTCAAACCGTCGGCCGCGCCGCGCTGAAAGATGACGACCAGCCGCTGGTTGCGGCTCCCCAGGCTTTCGGCACCGTAGGCCGCGCGAGTCAAGAAGCTGGGCAGCGCCGCCGTTCCAACGATGGCCAAGGCACCATTGCGAAGAAATACGCGTCGAGTGATGGACATGGCAACCTCGTGAGCTATCAGCGCTGACCTATCAGCTTTCAGCAACGAAGAACTGATAGCTGACAGCTGATAGCTATCTTCTCTGAAACTCCGGGGACCCCAAAATCAAACCTGCAATTGCTGCCACATTCGGCGGACGCGCCGGATCATCCAGGCGACGTCCCGAGATCTGCGGGTCGTCCAATTGCTTGAGGATCGTTTCATGGGTCTGCTTCGACACGTCGCCCGCCAGCAAAACGTTTTCTAGTGCGGCGAGTGCGCCTTCAGGGTCCGACGGAGTACTGCCAAGCGCGTGATCGGGCTCAACTCCAATACCCTTGAGCTTCCCATTGCTCAGTGCCAGCGCGAAATTCATGCGCCCAAGCAGCGCCGACGAGTTCACCCACGTGTCCGCGTTCATGGAATAGCCGGTCGGCGGCTGCATGCCATAGAGCGGCATGCCCATAGTGTTGAGCGTGCGAAGCAGAGGCATGGCATCCTGAACGTCGGCGCCAGTGGCCCGCACTGCCGACACCACAAACTCCAGCGGAGTCTTTACCTTAATGCGGTACGCGTCGGGAGCCCAGAATTCGTGCGAGCCAAACATGGTGCGCACGACTTCGCGAATGTCGCCGTCTTTCTTCAGAAATGTTTGGGCCATGCGGTCAACCAGCGCAGGCGGGGGATCGTCGGAAACAAAACGCATTGCCAGCTTGGTGGAAATGAATTTTGCTGTTGACGGATGGTGCGCGAGGATCTCGAGCACCTCCATGCCTTCTTTTTCACCCTTTTGTTTGATTTTGTGGCCAAGGACGATCTTGGTGCCGGGCTCATGCATGCGTTCTTCGAATTTGAACCCGCCACCTTTTTTGGGTTGTTCGATCGTCCATCCCGTGAGCGCGCGCGCGACTTCCGGGACATCTCGCTGCGTGTAGCCGCCGTTGACGCCCAGGGTGTGCAACTCCATCAGCTCGCGACCGTAGTTTTCATTCAATCCGCGCCGCTCTTTGTTTTTGGCCTGGCGCGGCGGACGTTGATCGGGGAAGTTATTTGGAAAGCGTCGGCGATAATAACCTGGCCGCCGGGGCACACGCTTGGGGATACCCAGCGCAAAGTCCGAGTCTGGCCCGACGCTCAGCCAGTTGTCGAGATAGAAAAGCATGGCTGGACTTTTCGCGGTCGCGACCAGCAAATCTCCGAATTTACCCAGCGCATGCGGCCGGATTACATCGCGTTCGTAGCTGGTGAGCAGGTAGCGGTCAGCGCCTTTGCCAACAAAAACATTAAAGTGGTTGAACCAGAAGTCGGTCATCACCTCGTCGAGTTGCCGCTCGCTGTAGATGGCGCGCAGCAGCTTGGCCTGCATCAATTCGTTGACTACGACCTGCTGGGGATTGTTGATGGCCATCAGCGTTTCTTTTTGCTGGGCCGAAAGGCCTTCCAGCAGATCTTCCCGATCTTTGCTCCGAGCCAATTCGCGCTGCTCCTCCGGCGACATCTTGAGGATCTCTTTCATCCGCTGGTCGGGAGGAAGATCGAGGAGTTCCTGCGCCTTCAGGTCGGCAAAAAGCTTGACTTCGCGTTGCCGTGCCATCTCATCATCGCTGGGCTCGGGTTTCTTGGCCGTAGTGGTGCCCGAAGTCTCGGAATTAGAGTTACTGGCCGCCTCCTGCTTGCGTTCCCGCTTCTCCTCATATTTCTCGAGTTGTGCCTGGTAAACGGCGCGCTTGGCGGGATCGGAGGGCATGCGCTGTTTGCCCTCGGCCACGGACTTGATCACCTGTGGCGGCGGGAAGTTTTCGGCGAGCTCTCTGGTGTCCATGCGCAGCGTGCGAAAGGGCGCCAGTCGGGCCTGGAGCGCGCCGTCATCGATCTTGTCGGGATGGAGCTGCAGCTCGATCCACTTGTCGACGCCCATAGCAGTGACCCGCTGCACGTCCCCAGGTCGCGGTCCCAAGGCCAATCGGTTGAGCGCGTGTACGGCGCGCTTCTGCTCATCAGCCCCGTAGGCGGAATCCTTTTTTTCTTTTTTCTTACTGAAGGCCAGCACCCCGGAAGTCGTCACGAGGGTCAACAGAAAGAGCAGAAGTGCGATTCTCTGCTGATGAAAGCGCATGAACTCTCCGAGAGGTAGGAACTTACAAGATTATGAACCCGAACAGCGAAAAAAGTTGTTTTACAACGGCATCCCGTATCCATCACAAAACAAAGAACCTATGTGTGTGTGACAACTGTTTTCCCGTGGAACGGCGGCTCTGAAAAGAGACAGGTTCGCGTCACGAGATAACTGCACAAATGGGTTTTAAGGAATTCGCGGCACGTCTGAAGCGTGTTGAGAACTTATGTTTCGCCCCTCTGGGGCTTGCTCATTTTGCACGCTTACCCACGGCTTGCGCCGTGGGCTGTATTCTGGCGCCGCTTCGCGGCTGGAGGGATCACATCTCTGTCCCACTCCCAATCAGAGTCTCAAGTTCTCACGCAGACCCGGAAGAGGTCCCCTGATACGCACCTGGAGTTTTCCCCAGCTGCGCCATACCAGTCGTTTGAAATACGCGGCCGCAATCGAGTTCTCGCAGCCTGCTAGGTTAAGTAGAGCCGACCGTTGCTGAGTTTATGCTGGAGGGTGGCGGCCAGGTGGTCAACGTCGGGAGGAGCGATATTCAGCCCTCCCCGGTTTTCCAGGAAGGCGATACGATTACTGCCTACGGCATCGCGACGCACCTGCAGCAGTAATCCCTGGACGGCATTGGGATCATATTTCTGGGGGGTCAAGCGCACGATCTCGCTGAGCGTGCCTCCGACGGAAAGCGGTTCGCGGTAGGGGCGCTCGCTGATCATGGCATCGAACGTGTCGGCCAGGCCAACGATGCGCACCACCATGGGCACATCGTCCATAAGCAAACCATCGGGATACCCGGACCCATCGCCGCGTTCGTGATGCCAGCGCACGATCTCCGGAATACGTGGCCAGGGAAACTGCACCCCACTGACGATCTGGTGCCCCACAATCGTGTGGTCCGCCATCTCGCGAAATTCGCTGGGGTCGAGCGCGCCGGGCTTGCCGAAAATGTGTTTGTCCACCGCGACCTTGCCGATATCGTGCAGGTACCCGGCCGAACGCAGAGCCGCGACCTCGCCCTGATCCATTCCGAGAGCCTCACCGATGCCAGCGGCGTAGCGGCCAACCCGTAGCGAGTGCCCGTGAATGTTGACGTGCTTGACGTCGATCGCGGCCGCGAAAGCTTCCAGAGCGTTGTCGTAAAAACCGTGGAGCGAAGCCAGAAGCCTCAAGTTTTCTGACGTCCGGTGCGCCAGTGACTGCGACAAGGCGTGATTATGAACCGCGAGCGCCACAAAGTGCGAAAGCAAGCCCAAGGCCTGGAGTTCATCTTCTTCGTAAAGGGACTCGCCTTCGCGGCATCCCAGAGCAACCAGCCCTACCAGCCTCCCGCCAACTCGCAAGGCCGCGATGCACTTGAACAGCTCGGGTGCCACGTTCCCATTCGAGCTGAGGAAGACATCGTAAGTGCTCGGATTGAGCACTGCCGGACTTCTCAAGGAGCTAAGCGCGTGAACATGCTTCGGAAGCAAGGGGATGACCGCAGGCTCGGGCAGCAGGGCAAGACCGTCGGACACAATCGAAGTGAGGAGAGAGGGTTTATCGCTAAAACCGAAAAGAGCGCCTTCACGGGCACCGGCCGTTTCCCGCAACGCGGAGAGCATGGTGCGTGCAGTTTCGGGAAATTCCCGCTCGGCCGTCATCTCCGGTCCGAGATCAGAGAGCGCTTCGACCGTGCGCAGTAGCCGGCGAAAGTTGTTTTTCTGCACCGACACGCGAAGGGATAGCGAGAGGCCAGAGCAAACTGAGAGTACCACGCGAGGAAATCCCGGGTAAGTAGATGCTTGTTGGTTAGTTTGGTGCCGCAATACCGGCTGGAAGGCAGCACTTGGCACTTAGCATTCTAGCCTTGACAGGTTTTTTGAGGACACTGGGGAACGCCCAAAGGCCAAATGCTAATTGCTAAATGCTAAGTGCCGTCTTCAAAAATGGTTCCTCAACTGCGCAAATTTTTCCACGATCAACAGTCTTGCCGGGGGCTGCGCACTCGCCACTTCTTCATGTTCAAGAACCCACGTATTTCCGTGTGGCACGAACACCGCATTCATTCCTGCGGCCAGGGCCGGATTGATGTCCGACTTTGGGCTGTTGCCCACCATCCAGCTGGATTCGGAGAGCAGATCGTATTTGGAAATGATCTCTCGATAAATAGCCACATCCTTCTCCGGGACGATCTCTACCGAAGAGAAGTACTCCTTCAATCCGGAGCGCTCGATTTTTCCAGTCTGCTCCGCAATTGCGCCCTTGGTCATCAGAATCAGGTTATGTCGCTCGGTAAGATAGCGCAGCGTTTCCGGGACTCCTGGAATGATCTCGACGGGATGCTCGGCAATGGAATGAGCAAAGCCATTGATGGTTTCGTGCAGCGCCGGAGTGAGCGGCTCGACCGCCAGGCGCTCGAAGGTATCGACCAGAGCGTGAGCAAAACTGTGCAAACCATACCCATGCTTGAGGATGCACTCACGCTCGACGTCGTTCAGGACTGTAAGTACCTCTTGCGGAGAATACTCGTGATGATTCAAGAACGAGATGAAGTTCGCGATCGCCCGCTCGAAGTAGATATTGTTCTCCCAGAGCGTGTCGTCGGCATCAATGAGGAGATGCTGTGCTCCGTTGTTCTGCATTTTGCTTCCCACGACACCATGATAGCTGGTTGGGGGACAGGTCGGGCAGGTGGCAGTTCTCTGGCGGCAGGTCCCGGGTCGCAGCGTGCCGGTCGCCGGAGCGGAACAGCGAGAATATGCTGTAATCACTGATTCCTAGACTCCGATAGCCCACACCTGACACCTGCGACCTGTCTGATAAAATTTGTCGCAATGAAGACCTCGGGTCCTGTGCTACTCCTATTCCTGGTTGTCTTTATGGTTCCGCTCAGCCCCGCTTCCCAGAAAAAACATCGCTCCATGACAGGTTCTGCTGCCACAGGGGCCGTGTCGGCGGGCATGCACGTTGCTCCCGATCTCGACCAGCGGCTCGCCAAATGGCGTGAAGTCCACATGCAATTTCACTCAGTCGGCCTGAAGCCGCAGGAAATCCGCATGGTCGAGAAGTTGGTCGACGCCTGCCGTCACCTCGAAGAAATCTACTGGCGCCAGAGTGATCCGCAAGGACTCAGCCTTTACCAGACTCTTCAGACCAGCGCGAATCCGAAAGACGTGAAGGTTCGCCGTCTGCTGCGCATCAACGGTTCGCGCTTCGACCTGCTAGATGAACACAAACCCTTCCTGGGCACCGACCCAATGCCGCCCGGGCATGGCCTTTATCCGCAAGGGCTTACCCGCGAACGGATCGAGCAATACGTGAAGGAGCATCCGGAGAAGAAAGCTGAAATCTATAGTCCCACAACAGTTGTGCGCTGGCACAGGGATCAACTGGAGGGCTTGCCCTATCATAATGCCTACCGCTCGTATCTCGAACCCGCCGCTCGGGACTTGCGCGAAGCGGCTGTACTCAGCACCGATTCCGCCTTCGCCAATTTCTTACGCCTGCGCGCCGAAGCTCTCCTGAGCGACGATTATTTCAATAGCGATCTTGCCTGGGTTGACCTGAAGGATCCTAAATTTGACATCATCTTCGCTCCGTACGAGACCTACCTCGATGATGTGCTGGGGGTCAAAGGTTCTTACGGCGCCGCAGTGCTGATCCGTAATCCAGAAGAGAGCAAGAAACTGGCGATGTTCCAGAAGTATGTTCCGGACATCCAGGATTCGCTGCCGCTAGCGCCGGAGGATCGTCCATCAAAAAAGGGCCAGGTAACCCCGATGGAAGTGATGGACGCACCCTTCCGGGCAGGAGATCTGCTCCACGGTTACCAGGCGGTCGCCGACAACTTGCCCAATGATCCGCGTATCCATGAACAAAAGGGCACGAAGAAGATTTTCTTCAAAAATTTCATGGACGCGCGCGTGAACTACATTATTTTGCCAGTGGCACAACGAATCATGCGCAAGGATCAGGCGGCCAAGGCTACCGCGGAGGGCTATCTGCTGGCCACGATCATGCACGAAATTTCGCATGGTATTGGTCCGGCGTATGCGCGCACACCTGCCGGCAAAGTCGATATTCGCCAGGCGATTGGTCCGGCCTACAGCGGATTGGAAGAGGCGAAAGCGGATGCGGTTGGCATGTTCGGCCTGAAGTGGCTGGTCGGTCAAGGCGCGCTTCCTAAGAACCAGCTCGAAGGCTACTACGCGTCGTACGTCGCCGGAATATTCCGCACAGTTCGCTTCGGTACCGGCGAGGCCCACGGTCAGGCTGAGATGATGGAATTCAACTATCTCTCCGAGCGGGGAGCCATCAAGCGCGAACCAACGGGACGCTACACGATCGACTATGCAGCGATGCCCGGTATCATTAACGATCTCGCGAAGGAAATTCTGGAGATCGAAGCCACCGGTGACCGTGCCAGAGCAGAGAAGTGGTTTGCCAAGTACGACACGATGCCAGAAGAGCTAAAGATTTCGTTGAAATTGGCGACAGATGTACCGGTGGACATTGATCCGAGATTCTCGTTTAAGGAACGCTTCTAGCTGCTAGCCACTGGCTTCTCGCAATCAAGCTCAAGCAGGTTGCTAAACGCTAAGCGCTAGATGCTGGCGGCTAGAGGCTGCTATCCCACAAACTCCACCTTGGCCTCATGGGGAATAATCCCTGCCGCATATCCCATCTCGAGTAAGCGACGAACCGCCTCGCACCCATCTGCCCCATAGTCCACAGTCCGTTCGTTTACATACATCCCGACAAACTTGTCTGCCAGATCACTATCCAGGTCCCGGGCAAACTGCATGGCATACGCCAGCGCCTCATCCCGATGCTCGAGCGCGTACTGAATACTATGGCGAAGCGCGGTGGCGACGGTCGCCATAAGATCAGGCCCTAAGCTTCGCCGAATCGCATTTCCACCCAGCGGAAGCGGCAACCCGGTGATCTTGTGCCACCACCTACCCATGTCCAAAACCCGATACAGTCCCGCCTTGTCATAGGTAAGTTGCCCCTCGTGGATGATAAGGCCGGCTTCCTGCTTTCCCGCGAGGACCTGCGGAATGATCTGATCGAAAGCGACGACCTTGGTTTCCACGTCCGGAGCAAATAGTTTCAAGACCAGATAGGCGGTCGTCAACGTTCCCGGAACTGCAATCCGCTTCTTCTTGATCTCGCCTTCCGAGTAAGGCCGCGTCGCCACGATCATCGGCCCATAGCCTTCGCCGAAGCTTCCTCCGCTAGATAGCAAAGCGTACTTTTCCTGGATGTATGGGTAAACGTGAAAAGAGATCGCAGTGACGTCGTAGCAGCCATCGCCTTCCATTGCCTTGCAGTTCAGCGTCTCGATGTCGCAAAGAGTGTGCGTGTAGCGAATCCCCGGAGAGCGCACCTTATTGGTGGCCAGGGCGTAAAACATGAAGGCATCGTCGGAATCCGGACTATGCGCGATGGTGATCTCGCGAGCCTGGTTGGAGGTGCCGCTTTCCCCGGCACGAGCAGGACTGCCGATACTCATGCCTGGGACCTGGCGCTACGGCGAGTGCGAACGGCCACGGCTGCCGCGAACATGACTTTGATGACTTCAGCAAAGACAAACCAGTAGAATCCCCAGCGCACTGCCTGCGCGAGAGAGTGCGTCAGTACTGCGAGCCATGCGATGCCGCCCGCAAACAGCACGATCTCGGCTAGCAAACCGGCCACTGCGGCCCGCGCAAATGTGCGCTTTCCTTGCTCAAAGACAAGCCCAGCCAGTCCCGCAACCAGCGGATAAACCATCAGGAAACCGCCTGTAGGACCGAGCACCTGCGCGACTCCACCCAGACCAGTCGGATTAAATACTGGCAGTCCGGCCGCGCCTTCGGCCAGGTACAACGCCAGAGCTAGGAATCCACGGCGGCTGCCCAATGTCAGCCCAACCACCAGCACGCCGAAGTTCTGCAAAGTCAGAGGAACCGGCGTGAAGGGCAAAGGGATGGTGACATGCGCGCACAGCGCCACGAATAAGCTCGCGCCCACCACCAGAGCAGCCTGCTTAGCCCAATCCAGAAACCGGATCGGGGCACTCACATTCAAGATATCGGCGGCAGACTTCGACATTGTCGGTTTCTCCAAACACTAACGCAGATTTTCTGCTTCGTGCTGGCTTCCCACCTGGTCCAATTCGTTCCTGAGCTTTTTAGAAGGCCTCATGTGCCGGCGGATTCTTAAGTAAGTGGCCGCTCCAGCACACACTACTGCGAGCGTGCTCAGGATCAAAATCAGAAACAACCACGTCATGTTCACGACAATTTAGGATAACAGATTGTCATGCCGCGCGAGGGCCGGTTGCTGCCGACGGCAGTGGTACGCGCATGAAGACCAGTGATTCCACACGCGGCGAGCCGCGTCTCTACGCGCGGAACACCTATTTCGCGGCCATGACTGTTTCCACATCTTCCGCCGTGGACGGAAGAGCTCCGCTCAGCTTGATCAGCTTGCCATCGCGATCCACGTAGAAAATGTCTTCGATGCGCACTCCCAGATTTTCTTCCGGGATGTAAACTCCGGGCTCAATGGTGAAGACCATGCCGGGCCCCAACGGGACGGAATAGTCTCCTGGATCGTGTACGTTCAATCCCACGTAGTGGCTCAGCCCATGAATGAAGTATTTGCCCAGTGATTCGCCGTGCCGGTCTCTTCCGTGCGAATCAATGTAGTCGTAAGCTATTTTAAAGAGCGAGCTGGGGTCATCCCGCTTCAGAGTCGACTTGCCCGGGGCAAAAGCTGCAATAGCCGCCTGTTGTGCGCCGAGCACGATGTTGTAGATCTCGCGCTGGCGTGCTGTAAAGTTTCCGCTCACCGGCAACGTGCGCGTAATGTCGGTTGCGTACATGGAGTATTCGCCGCCCACGTCCAAGACTGCTATATCGCCCGCCTTCATGGTGCCGGAGTCTTCCGAATAATGCAGGACGGTGGACTCGAATCCCGAGCCGACGATGGGGGCATACGCCGGCCGCTCGCAGCCGCGTTTCCCGAATTCATACTGCATAAGGGCGGAGATCTCGCGCTCCGTGACGCCAGGCTTGATGGCGTGCATGGCCGCTAAGTGAGCTGCGACGGAAGCGTCTGTTGCCTTGCGAATCAGCGCGGCTTCTCCCGCATCTTTGTACGTTCGCAAAGAAGAAAGCAGGGGCTTAACATCTTTGAAACTAACAAAACCTGGAAAAGCGTTGGCACGCTTCAGCCACTCCAATGGTTCTGCGGATGCGGAAGTCTCGCTACCCTCTGGCACATCGGAATAAACCGTGACACGTCCTTCTTTAGGAAGGAGCGCTAGCAGTTCATCCCGCATCTTGTCCAGAACTTCCACTCGGTCGAAGCCCGTGAGTTTGGGAGCATCCGGATGTTCTGGACCGGGTTTGGGGCCAGTCCATTTCTCTTCCACGTAGTTATGCGCAGGCAGGAACAGGATCTCGGTATAGGGTCGCGCAGGCGTGTTACCGCTTGCTTCAACCGCAGGAGCGATGAGCAATGCTGAGCCGGGCCCTGTCCAGCCAGAGAGGTAATAGAAATTTTCGTCCTGCCGGAATCCGTAAATGGCATTCGGTCCTTCCGGTTCCATAGGGGCAAACAAAACTGTGACGGCGCCTTCGGTCTTCTTCGCCAATGCCTCCCGCCGCGCCCGATAATCGGCACTAGGCTGTCGCTCCAAAGCCCAGCCAAACTGGCTCACCAATACAAAAAAGATCAGGAGTCTGCGCATCAAGCTCAATCGCTCACCAAACTTGTATTATTTCTGCCCGCGTGCCACCGACTTTTTCGCTTCCAGGAAAGCTTCAACATTATTCTTGTCGATCAAAGACGACCCAGTGTCCACGAATGCGGGAATAGGAGCAAAGCTATCCTTGGACCAGTCTGTATCGAGCTTGGGCAGCTTGTGATGGTAGAGATGGTCGAGCATCATCACTCCCACGTAGGCCATGGTGTACGGCTTCTGTGAGATGGTGGCCACAATCACGCCTCGGCGCACCCATTCCAGAGTGTCGGTATCGGTGTCCATCGCCATGACGGTCTTGTTCTTGATGCCGTTGTTACTGAGCACGGTGGCCACTTCCTTGCCGCCCTGGGCTTCCAGGCACACGAACCCGTCCACCTTGTCGCGTTCTTTGCCGATAATTTCGGTGGCGCTGTCAAACGCAATCCGCGGATCGCCCTTGATGTCCACCACGCGCACAATTTTGATCTGGGGAGTACTTTCCAATGCATCGCGATAGCCGCGTAGCCGCTCTTGCAGGTTGGCCTGTTCCGGCATGGTGAAGACCACGACATTGCCTTTGCCGTGCAACTCCCTCGCGAGCCGCTGGCCGCCGGTGACACCCGCCTGATAATTGTTCGTGCCAATGAAAAACAGCCGCTTACTGCTGGGCGCGTCGGAGTCCATGGTGACGACCGGTATACCGGCGGCAATCGCTTTATCGATATCGCCCTTCATCAGCTGTGGATCGGCACTCGACACCAGAATCCCCGTCGGTTTCTGGGTGACGACCTTTTCAAAAGCCTGCTGTTGCGCCTTCGGATCGAAACTGTCCGGGCCCACGAACTCCGCGCGCACCTTTAGATCCTTGGCCGCCTGGGAGAAACCTGCTCCGGCTGTCTGCCAATATGGAACCTGAAGGTTGCTGGCAACCAGGAAATACTTTTCTTCGGCGTCATGACCAGTTCCACAACTGAGAATGGGAATCAGCAGCCCAATCAGAGACACAAGCGTGAGGATTCTGGAGTTAGACATGGGATCCTCCTTGGAGCAACTGAGGTGCCGGGTCGGCGGATGGGATTCTAAATGAGTCGAGTCAAAAAAAAAATCCTACTGCAGCACTTTATCGAAAAGTGACGAAATTCTGGACTCCTCCACCTCGCCGGAGGAGTCGTAGACGGCCCTGCCCATCTTGTCCAAAACCACGACATGCGGAATGGAGCCATGGTAGTATTTCTTCACTAGTTCCTGCTGGGCGCGTGATTGATAGCGATCGAGATCAACGATCACGAAGTTGACGCGGCCCCGGTATTTGTCCCAAAGGCTGACCGTGCGCCGGGCCTGGCGCTTGGAGTTGTAACATCCTTCACCGTAGATGATGACGTAATTAGGCTTGCCCTGAACCGCGCCGTCTTGCATGTGATCGCCAGTAATCAGCGGTCCGTCCAGGCTATCGCTGCTGTAATCGAGTCCCTGATTCAGGCGGAGGTTGTCAGCGCCGAAGCCGGAAATCGAGATCAGCAATATGGCCGATACTAAGCAAAACCGGCGCATCTTTATTCTCGAATGATTTATACCCCAACCGGATAAGGTTTACTGTGTTCTGTAGTCAGGGGTAGTCCCGCGAACAGGCCCTGCAACAAAGACATCAGTCCCGTATACCAGTAACCCACGACGAACAGAATCAGGAAAGGAACGGTGATGAAATTTTCGTTGTCCATCGCGTAAAAAACGGTCAGCGCGAAGTAGGACCCAATCAGCAACTCCAGCCAGGGCACCCATCCCAAGCGCCGGCGGTACTTGGTGGTTCGCACCTTGTCCTTCCTCGATTCCACCCGGTATTTCGGGGTCCGCGCAAAGGCGCTCTGTTGGCCTGCCAACGCCTCGAGCACGGCCCGCGTATTGGTAATGGTCAATCCGATGCCCAAGGCCATCAAGAAGGGCAGGTAAAGCAAAGCCCGGTACCATTTCCCAGGGAATAATTCTTTCTGTGAAACCAGGTAGAAGCTCGATATCGAAAACGTGGATGCCAAAAACAAGGGCAGATCGATGTAGAGCATCTGGAACCACCCTTGGTAGAAGCGGATGATCATGGCTGGCAGCAGCAGCACCGAGAGCACCACCATCAGCGGGTAGCTGAGATTGGCAGTCAGGTGATACCAGGCCTCCAGCTTCACATGGAAAGGAGCATCGCTCCTCAGGACTTTGGGCAAGATTTTCTTGCCGGTCTGAATCAATCCTTTGGCCCAGCGGGCCTGCTGGGTCTTGAAGGCGGTCATTTCAACTGGCAATTCCGCCGGACACTCCACGTCCTGGAGGTAAACAAACTTCCAGCCTTTCAGCTGAGCCCGGTAAGAGAGATCCGTGTCTTCCGTGAGCGTGTCGTGCTGCCAGCCACCTGCTTCCTCGATTGCCTCACGGCGCCAAATGCCTGCCGTGCCATTGAAGTTGAAGAAAACGCCACTTCGTGCGCGCCCCGAGTGCTCCAGCACGAAATGCCCGTCGAGTAGGATGGCTTCTACTTCCGTTAAGAACGAATAGTGCCGGTTGATGTGGGTCCAGCGCGTCTGCACCATCCCGATCTTGGGACTTGTGAAATGGTGGATCGTGCGCATCAGAAAATCTTCCGGCGGAGTGAAGTCCGCGTCGAAGATGGCGACGAATTCGCCTTTTGCAGTCTTGAGTCCTTCGGCAAGCGCTCCAGCCTTGAATCCCTCGCGCTTGGACCGGTGATGGTAGGTAATCGGGTACCCCAGCGGCGCGTAGCGATCCACCAGCATTCGAGCCACGTCAACGGTTTCGTCGGTCGAGTCATCGAGCAGCTGGATGTCTAGCTTGTCCTTGGGATAATCCAGGCGGCAGATCGACTCGACTAGCCGGCCCACTACGAACTGCTCATTGAAGATCGGCAGCTGAACCGTTACCCGCGGCAACTCGGAAAATCGCGCTGGCGCGTCACAGGTGCGCTTGTCGCGATGCCTGTAATAGAGGTAGACAAGGATGTAGCGGTGCAGTCCGTACCAAGCAAGCAGGATCAAGACGATGAAATAGGGAATCAGCAACGCCATGTCGAAGGCATTGGCATGGTACAAGCCGCGGAAGGTCTTATCCAGAAATTGCGAACGGAGAAAATGAACGATGCCGCGCGGGGCGGACCAGAGCACCAGTACGGCAGCACACGATGAGAGCGAGACGAGCAGGGAGCGACTCCTCAGGCAGCCGTGATGCAGCTTGCCGAAATGTATATTGTACCTGAAAGCTCCCTGTGGTCCTTACTTACTTGGGATGTAACCCGCCGCAGTCCAGTTGCTTACGCACACATCGCGCTTCATTTCCTGGCTCGGCGCGGTTAGGCAGCCTATTTGAGGCGATACTTCTGAGGTTTTGAGGAAGTTCTTTCGATAATCTTCCGAGCTTCCAAATCGAGCTTGACGGTTTCTGCGTACCAACTTACGTTTCCTGAAAACTTGCTCCTTAAGTTCTTGTTTAACCGCTGAAAAAGTTCGGTGTGGGTAAGCTCTTTATCGCCCAATGCTGAAATGATTGCCCGCTTGAACAGTTCGTATTTTTCTTTGCTGATGTTTTTCCCGCTTTTGCCCAGTGGGTTTTAGTGAGTACTTTTTCTTCCGTCATTTCCTGATTCCTTAACTGGCCCAGAATGCCTTGCCGTCTCTCAGCACTCCAGGCAGGGTAGGGATCCCTTCGACTCGGGTTGGAGCCCTCGCTTGACAGGATGACAATCTCAGTTCAGGAAGTATGTCCGGTACAGGGTATCGCGTTGCGCAGGACGGAATCCTGCGTCACGAATAATGCGGCGCAACTCTTCTTCAGTTGTGCAATTCGAAACGCCCGCGGCCCGCACGACATTCTCTTCCAGCATGACCGACCCAACGTCATTGCCGCCAAAGCGCAATCCCAGCTGACAGACCTTGAGACCTTGCGTAACCCAGCTTGACTGGATGTTCTTGAAATTGGAGAGATAGAGCCGCGAGATTGCCAGGTTTCTCAGATATTCAACGGCCGTAGCCTCGTCCCAGTGCCGTCCGCCTAACGCCGTGTTGGCGGGTTGGAACGTCCACGGGATAAACGCCGTGAAGCCACCCGTTTCCTCCTGAAGCTCATAAAGGCGCTGGAAGTGGTTGATGCGGTGGTCGTATTTCTCGCCTACGCCAAACATCATGGTAGCTGTCGTCCGCATCCCGATCTGGTGGGCCGTGCGATGCACATTCAACCAGTCGTCGGTCAGACACTTCAAACGCGCGATCTTGTAGCGCACCTCGTCATCGAGAATTTCCGCGCCGCCGCCGGGAATCGAATCCAATCCGGCATCGCGCAGCCGCAGGATCGTATCGCGGATCGTCATTCCGCTGTATTCCGCAATCGCGATAATCTCGGAAGCTGAGTAGCAGTGCAGGTGGACCTTGGGAAAGCGTTGCTTGATCCCGCGCAGCATCTCCTCGTGCCAGTCGATCTTCAGATCGGGATGCAGTCCGCCCTGCATCAGCACGCCCGTTCCGCCTAGTTCCACGGTCTCGCGAATCTTGTCGTAGATAGTCTGGAAATCGAGGATGTAACCCTCTTTGGCCTGCGGTCCCTTCAGTGGCCGGTAGAACGCGCAGAACGTGCAGTATTCGGTGCAGAAATTCGTGTAGTTGATGTTGCGGTCGATGATGTAGGTAACCACACCTTCGGGATGCAGCTTGTGCCGCAAGGCATCGGCTTCCATGCCAATGCCAATCAGGTCATCCGACTGGTACATCTCCAGAGCTTGCGGTTTTGTGAGAGACATAGGCCAATCACAAGTAGATGTAACGATTTTATCGGAGGCGGGTGGTCCGGTCCAAGTTAGGACCGCTTACGCCGCCGTTACGACTTCGCGCCTTTGACGTCCGCTGAGTGGGGCGTCCGCTCTCTCTGCGATTGCGGCGATAGCGGAGGTACACCCACAAACCGGCAATCGCCCCTACTATCGCCAGCGCGATGAGCGTATACAGCGTGAGTTCGTAGTATGTTGAAAAGAACTCGATGATCTGCGGGCCATAATGTGCTGCCAGGAAGCCGACAATAGTGAAGCGTACGGCGCGACCGAAGGCCAGCGATGCCAGGAATTTCTTGCGCGGATACTGCAGAGCCCCGGCGGCCAACAGGAAGGGAACGATCGGCACCGGCGGCGGTAGCATCGCCGGTACGGCGACAGCGAGGAAACCCCTGCGCTCAAATGTCTGGTAAAGCTTCTCCACTTTGTTCCTTGAGACCCGACGTTCGAGTGTCTCCTTGCCGCCCTCGCGTCCCAGACGATAAGTAAGATAACCACCGATAACAGCCCCTGCTGTGGCCATAAATGAGTAGTAGAACCACCAGTTCCGGTGGCTAGCGGCCAGAACGATGGTGAGCACGTCCATGCTGCCGGGCAGTGGAATGACCGAGTTGTCCGCCAATCCCAGCAGAATCAAACCCGGCCCACGCAGCCGGCGCAGCCAGGTCCATGCCGACACGATCGCGAGTGCGAGACGAGACTCCATCCGGATTTGTTAGAAGCAGTTTCGGTCCCGGGGGATGGTGTGTTTTTCTGGAGTAGTTTTATCGAATAGCAGGTTTGAGGGCTTCGTAGAACTGCAGAGCAGGCGCGGGTGGCAGTACCCCACATTCAGCCGCATACCGGTAAAAAAGTCGAAGACCATCCAGGCAGTCTGAATCAAGGTAGTAGTAAATGTTTTCTGCCAGATAGTCTTTCACGTTGGCTTCGCTGAGCCCCAGCCTCGGACCCCAGGCTCGGGCGATGTCATCAATCTTGCCAAGTCCATGATCTCGCGACTCTTGGAATATAGCGGCCAAATCTAATTTGGCAGGCGCATCCCGCAGCGCTGCTTTCCGCACCGCCCAAAATGCGAACACGAACGGTTTGCCAGTGTGGCGAATCCATTCTTCTGCCAGGTCATAACAGCGATACCGGGAGCGGTCTACCTGCAGCGCCGGATCGCCAATCAGCAATGCCGCATCACGCGCGCCGAGCATCAGATCGACATCTGGCTGCATGGACGTAAACCTATGTTTTCCGCCCACCCATCTGGCCAAAATGATTTTGATCAGTGCTATTGAGGTCATGGACGACGTATCCAGGGCTACCGACCGCACTTGCTCGAGCGGAACCTTGCTGACCAGCAGGATGGATCGCACCGGCTTCCGCGAGGCAATCGCGACTCCCGGGAGGATCACCAGTTCTGGAATGCTGCAGTAGGCCGCTGCCGGGATGATCCCGATATCGGCTGTGCCATCGCGCAAAGACTCGGCGCAGGCCGACGGGACGGTGTAGGAAATCTCGAACTCCGAGCCGACACTGGAGTACTCGAAGTCCCACATCAGGGGCGCAGTATTGAGGTAGGAGATTGCCGATATGCGCAGGCGGCCCATGGCAAACCGCTAATTTTAACGACAACAAGCACCGTCAACAACTCATTAAGGCGCGGGAGACTGCCGAAGTGCTTGCAATTACGCGTAAGCCGATGCAATTGCTGACTGGAATTGCATAGCTGCAGACAGCCATAATCCTCGCAATGCATTTCACTCAACGCCCGCTTAACGAATGCCATGGCGATGGTTCGACGCCCATCGAAGGAACACTGAGACGGGCGTAAGGAAGTTGTCTATGGCCTTGATATAGAGACGTGGTGGCTGTAACGTAAACCGTGCGGTAGTCCTTGTCTCTCCGTGCCAGATTGGCGGACTGGTCGGGCACGTCGATCGTGCCAAGATGGTGCCCTTGAGGGTTCCCACACCCATATCCCTCATGCAGCCAGAATACCTCAGGGTGTTTAACGCACTCACCTTTGGGCGGGTGACAAAGATGTTTCCATTCTGGTCGACCTTGATGCCGTCCGGCACTCCGTCGCAAGTACCGGCCGCCTCTTCGCCAAAGGTTCGGCGCCATTTGGCAAACGGCCATCACTGGCAACCTCGTAAATGCGAATGTTCCTTTGCTCGCTGTCGGCTGCACAGAACCGCTCGCCATCGGGCAAAAGAGAAAGGCCGTTGGGTTGGGTGAGGTCTTAGGTGAGGAGTCGCACGTCGCCTTTCTCACTCGAGCCGTCATATCCAGTGCAAGAAGAAGGAAAGCAGCGAACCTCAGTAGGCGGACAGGCCGTTTGTATAATCTCCATACATTCGCGTGGCACTCGATCTGCAACAGCAGGAGAACTTGTGCTGCTGAAGGTTTTTGACGATAAGCTGTCTCTGGGCCGGGCGGCGGCGGCTCACGCGGCGATGGCTATCCGGGCGGCTGTTAAGGAGCGAGGATGCTGCCGCATTGTCGCTGCCACGGCTGCATCACAGCTGGAATTTCTCAAAGCCTTGACCTCCGAAGCGGACATAGATTGGCCACGCGTGGAAGCCTTTCATCTCGATGAGTACATCGGCCTGCCGATGACGCATCCGGGCAGTTTCCGCAGGATGCTGATGGAACAATTAATCAGCAAAAGTGGCATTACTAAGTACCACTTGCTCGACGGCGACGCAGCCGACCCTTCCGGCGTTGCGCGAAAAGTGGGCAAAGAACTAGCGTCAGCACCGATTGATATTTAGTTCTTGAGGGTAGGAGAGAACGGCCATATCGCGTTCAATGACCCTCCCGCTGACTTTGAAACCGAAGAACCCTACATCCTTGTGAACCTCGACGAAGCTTGTCGCCGCCAGCAGGTTGGAGAGGCATGGTTTGCCGACATTTCTCAGGTTCCAACGCAGGCGCTCTCCATGTCGGTGCGGCAGATTCTGAAAGCAAAGGAAATTCTCGCTGTCGTACCGGACCAGCGTAAAGCGCAAGCCGTAAAGACCTGCTTTGAAGGTGAGATCAGTCCAATATCTCCGGCTTCGATTCTGCGTACGCATCCGAATGCGCCCGTGTACATGGACAGGAATTCCGCCTCATGGAGTAACCCTGCTGATTCCAACGATCTTCACGACAGACCTGTACGTCATCACTCTATTGTTTGCGCTGGCGACGTTTTCCTATGCATCTTTCACAACCATTGCCAACGTGCTCCCGTCGGATCTTTACTGGAGCGAATCGGTCGCATCCGTGAGCGGATTGAGTGGAACGGGGGCCGGAATCGGGACGATCCTCGCCTTCAAACTGATCGGCTACTTTTCCGACGTTCGCCCGGCAACAACACATCTTTTCGATCCTATTGTGGGTGTTGCGGAGTTGTCCCGTTCACTGGCATGTTTTTGGTCCTACTGCTGGTTCGAAACACGAAAGCCACAGGGCGAGGACTTGTACGATCGATCTAAGGCGGCTTTTCTTGTCGACTACTTCTTGACCACCGCAGCAACGCAGTTGATCTCCACGAGCGAATTTCCCGGGAGCGCGGCAACCGCAACAGTCGTGCGGGCTGGACCGCCATTCGGGAAATAGGTTTTGAAGACCTGATTCATCCCGTCGTAGTACTTGATGTCGGCGAGAAACACCGTCAACTGAAGAATGCTGTCGACCGTGCCACCTCCGATCTCAACCAACCTCTTGACCTTGTCCATCACAATGGCGGTGTGCTTTCCGATTTCGAATTGCCCGGCCGGACCTGGATCATGCGCCCCCTGCCCGGCAACATAGATCAGATTGTTGTTAATGACGATCGGCGTGATGAAGTCTTTCGGATCGGCCGGTTTCCCGTCGCTATCTAGTTTGCGAACGCCGGTCGTGGCTTTCGCTTCGGCCCCGCCGGCCAGTGCTGCGGCGGCAAGACCAACTGCGGAGAAGGCTGCGGCCAGCCGGCCGGTGAAGATCCTGCGAGTAAATCTGGAATCCATAACACCTCCTTCTAGTACGAAGAGAGACCCCCCGGCTCTGCCGGGGAGGCAGTAGAAGTTTGACAGATCCAGGAGTCCATCGCGGAAACTCCCAAACGTGAGCCGCCAAGCACACGAAAAGGAGTTTCACGATGGACGAAATGGAAAGCCTAAGCCATACGAAGTGGGAGTGCAAATACCATGTGGTGTTTATCCCGAAGTGCCGCAGAAAGACGCTGTACGGGGAGTTGCGGCAGCACTGGGGCGGGATGAGACGGTGATTCGGGACTACATCCGGAACCAAGAGCAAGAGGACAAGCGCTTGGACCAGATGAACCTGTGGCGCTAACAGCCACCGAAAGGTGGCTCCAGAAACTCGGGGACGCGTTAGCGACCCCGCACAGCCGCTTTGAGCGGCTCACAAACTAAAGCCCCCGGCTCTGCCGGGGGATACTTACCTCTTTAAAGTTTGCGCGGTATTCAAAGAATGCCTATTGAATCTCAGCACTCGTCAGTTCATGTGGCATTGTCACGCTTGTCGAGCGACAGTGTATTACACAACCGGTCATTGGCGCAGTGATGGCCGTGCTGCATGCAAGTCCAGCCGGAACGGCTTCACGACGGGTCACCGGTGCAAGATGAATGAACAGGGCGTCTGACGTGCGGGGCCCAAAACAGATTGTAGGGGATATTACGTCAACTGAGCCTTTGAAGCAGACTACTTGTGTTGCACTGCTGCAATCGCGTTTTTGGTTTCTCTATTGGATTCGTACTCTCGTACTCGCGATTCCATGTACAGCGCCGATTCGATCTTCCAGCGACGTTTGACACCGTGGAGGTTTAAGCGAAGGGATGAGACGAAGACCTCACCGTTCGCTTGCGCCGGCTCTGCATTGGGGGACATCGGTGATAGTTCGCACGCAATGTACCAGCTGTTTATGCTCCACCTGCTCACTCTGTAAACTTGAACCCCATAATCATGCGTAATGAAGTTGGAAGGGGCAACGACCGCAAGATAGCCCGAACCGTCAGCGCGTAACTCTCTCGGGATGGCCCCGGTCTCGGAATCGAATGCCGACCGGCAGGCATCAAATTCTGGTCGGTCCGCAGAACAGAATTCTGCGTAGCAAAAAACGGAGTAGATGAGTTGCTACGATGCTGTTTCTCGCTGTTTGCTTGCGATATGCGCAAGCGCTGAGCTGTCAAGCACGTACAGCGCTATCAGTCACTTCGCAAAAACAGCGCTTTAGAACTGCGTCTCTATCGGGGGACGAAGGAGAACTGGCATCGCACGAGGAAAAGATTTTCGGCCTGCTGGCCCGGCGAAGCCACCCACATTGATGAAATCGTCGAGCGTCTGAAATCCGAAGCTTCGTACTCCGAGATCTTTGCCGCCTTCTTCGAAGAATTTTGTGAAGATACTGCGGCGAGCCTCGGTTTCGATCGGGGCGAATATCGTCGAGTGCTGTTGCCGAAACGCAGACCTGGAGCTTAGCCGTTTCCTCCAAATCGCAATGGGTTCGGCAGGCGAATTGGAATCCGGGTTGCTCTTTTCGCGAGACTTGAAATTTCTTAACAGCCCGGATTTTCAGCAACTTGAACGCGAGGCTACAGAACTGAAACGAACGCTTGCGGCGCTCATTTAAAGCTGAAAGCTGACAGCCGATGGCTGACAACTTTATTTCAAAGCTTGTTGCCAGCTTGCCATTCGTGCTAGTTTCAAAAAAAGAAAACCCATCGAGGGGACATTGTCCAAAGGTTTAGTCATCGTCGAATCGCCTGCCAAGGCGAAGACCATCCAGAAATATCTTGGCAAGGGCTACACGGTCGAGGCTTCGCTTGGCCACGTGAAGGACTTGCCCAAGAGCACGCTGGGGGTCGATATCGACAATGATTTCGATACGGAATACATCGTTATTCCCGGAAAAGAAAAGGTGCTGGTCAAGCTGAAGAAGCTGGCCGAGTCCGCCGAATCCATTTATCTCGCACCTGACCCGGACCGCGAGGGCGAAGCCATCGCCGCCCACCTGGAAGAAGAGCTGGGCAACGGCTCGGGCAAAAAAAAGAAGAAAAAGAAGAAGGCAGAAGACAACCTGCGCATCCAGCGCGTGACTTTCAACGAGATCACGCAACGCGCGGTTCGCGAAGCCTTCGAACATCCGCGTGGCATCGATCGCAACCTAGTTGACGCCCAGCAGGCCCGACGCGTGCTCGATCGACTGGTTGGCTACCAGGTGTCGCCGCTGCTCTGGGATAAAGTCCGCCGCGGCCTCTCGGCGGGCCGCGTGCAAACTGTGGCCCTGCGTCTGATCGTCGAGCGCGAGCGAGAAATCAAGGCTTTCGAGAAGAAGGAATACTGGACGATCGACGCTCATCTTGCGGCGTCCAAGCCGCCGGCATTCGACGCGCGCTTCCTGGGCAAAGGCGAAGAGAAGATCGAGATTCCCAACGGGGAAGAAGCGGAGAAGATCCGCGCTGCGCTGGAGAAGGCAGACTGGTTCGTCCGCTCGGTCGAAAGAAAAGAGCGTCGCCGCAATGCCGCCCCACCTTTTACGACCAGCAAACTCCAGCAGGACGCCTCGCGTAAGCTCCGCTTCAGCGTGAAGCGCGCCATGATGATCGCGCAGCGCCTGTATGAGGGCGTCGAGCTCGGCGAAGAAGGCTTGGTAGGTCTGATCACCTACATGCGTACCGACTCGACTCGTGTCTCACCCGACGCCATCAAGGAAGTCCGCGAGTACATCACGTCCGAATACGGCACCGCCTACGTGCCGGAGCAGCCCAATACCTATAAAGAGAAGAAGGAAGCGCAGGCGGCGCATGAGGCCATTCGACCCACGTCCGCTCTCCGGCATCCCGACCAGATCAAGCAGTACTTAAAAGAAGATGAGTACAAGGTCTACAAACTGATCTGGCAGCGTTTTGTCGCGTCCCAGATGAATCCGGCGGTGTTCGATCAGACCACGGTCGACATCGATGCGAAGTCCGGGGACGACACCTTCTGGTTCCGCGTCACTGGTTCTGTGCTCAAGTTCGATGGGTTCCTGAAAGTCTACGAGGAGTCGCACGAAGGAAAGGACGAGGAAGCCGAGGAGCTCAAGCACAAGCTGCCGCCGCTGGAGGCCGGCCAGAAACTGACCCTCAAGAGCCTCAACCCTGAGCAGCATTTTACCGAGCCGCCGCCGCGCTACAACGAAGCTTCGCTGGTCAAGGAACTGGAAGAGCGCGGAATCGGCCGTCCGTCCACGTATTCCGCGATCATCACGACCATCCAGGAGCGCCAGTACGTGCAGAAAACGGGCGGTAAATTCGTGCCCACCGAGATCGGCCTGGTTGTGACGGATCTATTGGTGGAGAATTTCCGCGACATCTTCGATTTCCAGTACACCGCGCGTCTGGAGGAAGAGCTGGACGAAATCGAAGAAGGCAAGGAGAAGTGGACTGACACATTGGCCGAGTTCTACAAGCGTTTCGCCAAGGATCTCAAGTACGCTGCGAAGCACATGGAAAACATCAAGCGTATGGAGAAGCCTACCGACGAAAAGTGCGAACGCTGCGGCTCGCCCCTGGTGATCAAGTGGGGCAAGCACGGTTCCTTCTACGCGTGCAGTTCCTACGATAAGGAGGATCCCAATAGCTGCACCTTCACCAAGGAAAATCCCATCAACCTTCCGGACCTCGATTCAGCCGACATGCAGGAGACCACGCAGGAGGAGTACTGCGAGAACTGCGGCCGAGTGATGGTGCTCAAGCGCGGGCGGTTTGGCCAGTTTATGGCCTGCACCGGTTATCCTGATTGCAAGACCACCCGCCGCCTGGACCAGGGCCGCAAAGTTCCCGATATCGCGCTGGAAGAAACCTGTCCCAAGTGTGGGCGTAATCTGGTGATCCGCCACGGCCGCTATGGAGAGTTCACCTCGTGCAGTGGGTATCCGGAGTGCAAGTACGTCAAGCAGAACTTTATTGGGGTGAAGTGTCCGCTGTGCAAGGACGGAGAGATTGTCGAGAAGAAAGCGCGCCGCAAAGGTAATACTTTCTACGGATGTTCGAATTACCCGAATTGCAAGTTCACTTCTGCCAACAAGCCTATCGCCGAGAAATGCCCAACGTGTGGAAGCGAGTATCTGGTTGAAAAGACTCTGAAAGCTGGTCCGGTAATCGCGTGTCCGAATAAAGAATGCGACTTCGAGCGTCCAGTCCCGGTGGAAGCTGCTCCAGTGACCTAAACTGGCGTAAATTGCCCGATTGCACAATTACGAAATTACAGAATCTTGAAGGAGGGTTTCATGTCCAAGAAACCAACTGTCGCCGATGCCGAATTGATTCTCAAACTGTATGACCTGCGTCGTGAAGCCGAGATGCGTAAGGCGCGCCACTGGTGGGTCGTCAACTTCTGGCCAGACAGCGCCGACGATCTTGGGAAGATTGCCATGGCCGCGGGCACGCAGGAGAACAACTGGATGCGACAGGTGACTGGCTATTGGGAGATGGCTGCATCTTTCGTCCTGCATGGCACCTTGAGTGAAGAACTGTTCATGGAACTCGCCTTCTGCGGGGAGATGTTCGTGATCTACGCCAAGGTTCGTCCGTTCCTGAGAGACCTGCGAGAGCAGTTGAAGAGTCCAACCATAATGGCCAACATCGAAAAACTCATTACACGATCGAAGTCGGCGCGCGAGACGCTGAAAGGGTTTGAGGAGCGACTCGCTGCTCGTAAGAAGACGATGAAGGAAGCGGCGGTAGCGAGGGCAAGCTAGCTAGATTTTTCGCGGTGTCATCCTGAGGGAGCGTCAGCTCCGAAGGGTCTATGCATTCTTCTGGCCTGGGTAATGCATAGGTCCTTCGCTTCGCTCAGGATGACAAATCGTTAGTAATACCCGCGAGTGCTACGAAATGTACTCCCGGATGTACTCGTCTTTAGACTGTGCCAGTTCGTGCGCATCCCCGTCGAAAATCACTTTGCCATCGCGCAGGACGATGAAGTTCATCGGCACCTCTGCGTGAGAACCCGGCGGCAGAGGCTTCATCCGGTTCTCCCGGCGATCAAAGTAATGCGTGGCCATGGTGAAGGCGTCCTGGAGACGATGGCTGACCAGCAGGGAACTGGTCTTGTACACGTCCCGCTGCTTGACGATCAATTCAACAATCGTCGTCGAGGTCACAGGATCCAGCCCACCGGTCGGCGAATCGTAGAGCAAAACCTCGGGCTGCGTAATGATGGCCCGCGCAATCGCCACGCGGCGCCGCATGCCGCCGGAAAGCTCAGCGGGAAACATGTTGAGCGTGTGTTCCAGTTCGACGAAGCGCAACGACTCTCGCACCCGCTGCTCTATTTCTTCCTCGGACGCGCTGCCTTCTTCCATCAGCCGAAACGCCACATTTTCGCGGACCGTCAACGAGTCGAACAGCGCGCCTTCCTGGAATACCATGCCGATCTTGCGTCGCAGCTCGAAGAGGTCTTCTTCGTCCATTTGCGTGACATCCTGTCCCAGCACGTAGATGTGCCCGCGGTCCGGCTTCAGGAGCCCCAACGCGAGCTTGAGAACCGTGCTCTTGCCCGATCCGGCCACTCCGAAAATGGCCTTGGTTTCTCCATGAGCGAGCCTGAACGAAATTCCATTGAGGACCTGGTTACTTTCAAAGCTCATGACGACGTCTTCAAAAACGATGGCGTTCTGCTGCGCCCCGGCAGTCATTACCGGAGAGCGTTCGATCAGAGTGGGAGGCGCAGCCATAGTGCAACAATTCCCCGCGAATTACCCGAGTAAGAGCATCAGCAGCCGGGTGACAAACACGTCCACCGCAATGATCAAAATCATGGCGGCCACGACTGCTTCGGTGGTGGCCCGGCCCACACCCTGAGTGCCGCCTTTTGTGGTTAATCCGTAGTAGCAGCCGATGGTGGCAATAATAAAGCCGAAGACCAGCGGCTTAACCAATCCCATGAACACGTCTTCAAAAACCAGGGTCTGCCAGGCGTTGCTCCAATATTGGTGGGAATCCAGACCCAACAACAGGGTTGCCACAACGTTTCCACCAATCAAACCCAGAAAATCGCCGAGAATTGTGAGAAAGAACAGCATGAGGACGGTGGACGCCACGCGCGGGGTCACCAGTTTCTTCATGGGATCGGTGCCCAGGGCGCGCATCGCATCAATCTGCTCGGTGACGATCATGGAGCCCAGTTCACTGGCCATGCCCGAGGAATTTCGCCCAGCCACGACGAGTCCGGAAAGCACCGGGCCAAGTTCCCGCACAATACCAATGGAAACCAGTTGTCCGATCAAAGACAGCGCACCAAACCGGCTCAAGGTGCTAGCACTGTTCAAGGCCAGGGCAGCGCCCGTGAAGAAACAGGCTGCCAGAACGATGGGCAGCGAGCCGAACCCGATCAGATCGGCCTGCTGAATCATGTCGTCCCAGTAACGAGGAGTGCGGAACAGGTTCGTGACAGATCGCCATGCCAGGAACGTGTACTCCTGGACCGACAAAACCTTTTCTCTGGCGAGCTCGGTAGGCGAGATCAGTTCCATGCGCGTGATACACCCGCCGGCGCACAATTCAGCTCCCAGTCGGGTTATCCGGAACTATAGCAGAGGGCAGAAGGCCTCTAAAGTCACGCGGCAGGTACGGGGACCGGTGGTGTGGGCACGGGTTTCTGACCCGTACATGGCGGGTCACAGACCCCCTCCACACAATCCTATTTGGTTCCGTTCTTTCGGCGCAGTTCAATATTCAGCCGCTTGATTTTCTGATTGAGAGTAGACAGCGGCACGCGGAACCGTTCGGCGGCTTCCGTCTGATTCCAGTTGCACTTTTCCAGCATGTCGGTGATGATGCGCCGCTCGCAGTCTTCTACGATGTCAAACAACGAAGCGTCCATCCGGTGCTCGAGAATGGGCAGCGATCCACCCCGCTCGACAATGTGGCTGGGCAGCAGATCCGGCCCGATCTCCTGTCCGGCGGAGAGCACCACCGCGCGTTCGATCACATTCTCCAATTCGCGCACATTCCCCGGCCAGGCGTAACTGACCAGAGCCCGCAATGCTTCATTGCTGATGTGACGTTGCGTCCGCTCATTCTCTTCCGAATACTTTTTCAAGAAGTACTCCACCAGCAACGGAATATCCTCTCGGCGCAGCCGCAAAGGAGGCAGATCGATCGTAATCACGTTCAGCCGGTAGAAAAGATCTTCACGGAACTTGCCTTCGCGCACCATCTGTTTCAAATCTACGTTGGTTGCGGCGATGATCCGCACGTCCACCTGGACCTCCTGCACACCGCCCAGGTGCATGAACTTGCGGTCCTGAAGCACGCGCAGGATCTTGCTCTGCGTCTCCATGCCCATGGTTCCGATTTCATCCAGAAAGAGCGTGCCGCGATCGGCAATCTCGAATAGGCCTTTCTTAGAAGCGATCGCGCTGGTAAAGGCGCCCTTCACGTGCCCGAAGAGCGTGGACTCGAGCAGATCCACGGGCATCGACCCGGTATTGACCGGAACAAACGACCGCTCGCGCCGCGGGGAGTTCAAGTGAATGGCCTTGGCGATCAGCTCTTTTCCGGTGCCACTTTCACCCTGCAATAGAACCGTCGAGCGGCTGGGGGCCACTTGCGCTACCAGATCAAAAATCTTCAGCATGGGCTCGCTCTTGCCCACAATGTTTTCGAAGTTGTAGCGCTGCTTCAGCGCCCGCTTGAGCTGGACGTTTTCCTCTTCGGCGCGGTGCCGAGCCACCGCCGCCCGCACGTCGGCCAGCAGTTTTTCGTTATCCCAGGGCTTCTGGATAAAGTTGGCCGCGCCCGACTGCATCGCACGAACCGCGTTTTCCACGGTGCCGTAAGCGGTAATCATGACCACGGAGATCACCCGATCAATCGCCCTGAGGTCCACCAGGATGTCCAACCCATTGCGGTCAGGCAAGGCGACGTCGAGCAGCACGAGATCGAATGTGCGCTCGCCGATGCGGCTCAATCCTTCCTCGCCCGTCGAAGCGGCTTCCACTTCATAGCCTTCCAATTCGAGCAAGGTGCGTAGCGATTCGCGAATCTCGGCTTCGTCATCGACGATCAACACCGACCCAGCCGAAGAAGGCGACGCTTCTCCAAAGCTGCGAAGCGGTACTACTGCCAGCTCAGACATTGACGGCCTTCCTCATTAGGGGAAAATCCAGGTAGAAGGTCGTGCCTTCTTCCGGGCGGCTTTCTACGCGGATCTTCCCGGCATGCTCCTGGATGATGCCGTAGGTGACGCTCAGCCCCAGGCCGGTCCCACGGCTTCCATTCCGCGGAGACGTTTTCGTGGTGAAGAATGGATCGTAAATGCGGGCGATGTGCTCCTGCGCAATTCCGGAGCCTGTGTCGGACACGACCACGCTCACGCCCGCCCCGTTTGAAGTCGCCACCCGCAGGGTGCCCCCGTGCGGCATGGCGTCTTTCGCATTCAGAAATAAGTTTAGGAAGACCTGCTGAAGTCGGCCGGCATTACCACTGATCAGCGGCAGATGGTCGGCCAATTCGTCCTGAACCTTGATGCGCGAAGTCTTGAACTGATGTTCCAGCAGCGCCAGTGTGTCGAGAACAATCTTGTTGACATCGACGTCCGTGAACTCAGTTCCGCTGGTGCGTGAGAAATTCAGCAGATTGTTGACGATCTCGGACGCCCGGAACGTCGAGCGCGTGATCTTTTCCAGCAACCCCGCCTTAGACGGATCGCCCTGCAACTGTTTCGACAACATCTGTGCATAAGACGAGATCACCGCCAGCGGAGTGTTCACCTCGTGCGCAACCCCGGCGGCCAGCAGTCCGATGGACGACAGCTTGTCCGCCTGCGACAACTGCGATTCCAGTTCGACGCGTTCTGTGATGTCGTCCACGATAATCAGGCGCCCGATCACGTTGAACTTCCTTGACACCAGCGGCGCAATCGCGACGTTGACGACTCGCATCTCCCCAGTCGGTGTATCCAGACGAAACTTGTAGAGGTTGTGAATGCCCGGAGTCTGACGCACACGATAAAACTCTTCCGCGAACGGAGCAGGGAAGACCTCGCTCAGAGGGCGGGTCAGAGCTTGCCAGCGCGGCAGCGCGTACATCACTTCCATCTGCGAGTTCCACGATTCGATCCGGTCCGCCAGATCCACCGCCAACACACCCACGCTGATGGACTCGACAATGTTCTCGTTGAAATCCTTCAGCCGCTCGTACTCGGTGACTTTCTGTTCCAGCGACGCGTACAGCCGGGCGTTCTGGATGGCGATGCCGATGTACCCGGCAAGGGTCTCGAGCAGTTCCACGTCTTCGCTGGACAGAAAATCACCCTCGGCCGTCTTGCCCAATCCCAGGAAAGCGATCGCCTTCTGCTGTACCCGGCAGGGGATGTAGTAGTTCAGGTCGAGCAGCGCAATCGCCGCCTGCGCGCCGGCATTTTCACGAGGCACCTGGTGCGTGTTGTCGAAGAAGAGGTGTCCCGCTTCCATCTCGGGACGCGGGGTGCCCAGGAAACTGAGATCGAGACCGGTTGTGTGAGTCATCCCAAACGATTTCGCCAGAATGAAGCGCTGCGCTTCTCCATCGCCTGCCGCCAGGAAGATTGCCATCCGGTCCACCAGCAGCGTGCGGGTCAGGCGGTCCACAAGCGAACTGAGCATCTTGTCCAGATCGGTCTCGGCGCTGAGCTCGCGTCCGAACTCGACCAGGGTTTTGCGGTAGTCGTAGCGTTTGCGATAGAAGAACTGGTCGACTCTCTCTTGAATCCATTTCCGCACCGGATCAAACAGCACTGCCGTAACCGCCACGGCCAGCACCAACCCGGCAGGCCCGCTGCTGGGGACGCGCAGGTGCACGACCTCGGCCACACCCGCCACTACCGCGAAATAGACCGCAGCAATTGCCGCGGCGGCGAGCGTGTACACCACGCCGCGTTTGAAGATCAGGTCCACATCCATCAAGCGATAGCGGAAGATGGCATATCCGAACGTCAACGGCAGGAAGATCAGCGACAGCACCGACAACCGCATCAGCGAGCCGGGTACCGTTCCATACAGGAAGGGCACTACATAGAACAGCGTAAACGGCGCGATGGCCAGAACGGTTCCCCGGGTGACCCACTTCAGCTGCTGTCGCAGTACCGGCGTGCTCGCCCGCAGGTAGCTCCGCCATAGCACGTAGGTGGCGAACACGAAGAAAACCGCCAGATAAAACATCTGCAGGCGGTCCAGGTTCCAGCGCAACCGTCCGGTGGCTACCAGCAACTCAAGGCTGGCAATCTGCAGGATCAGCAGCAGGAATCCGGGTACGTACAGCAGCGCCGTGACCCAGCGGCGGCGTACAAATTCCTTGCGTTCCGGGAAGGTCAACACGAAATGGAGGAACAGCGCCGGCTGCAGCAGCCAGGCAACGGTGTTTGATCCCAAAACGATCCAGTCAAACTGGTTCAGCTTCCCCGTGAAATGAAAGGAGTAGAAGATGAAAGAGACCAGGCAGAAGAGGTAGAAATGCGTCGACTTGGGAGCGGTCCAGCGTCGCAGCAGGACGTACAAGCCAATGCCCAAGTAAACCAGTCCAATCAGACGCAGCGGCATGTACAGGCTGCGATCCGCTGGCACCAGGACCACCTGCGTGTCCACCGGGATGGAATGCCTCACGAGCGAGTAGGTAGCCCGCGAGTAGACGCCGTCCCGGTACTGCTGTCGCGTCAGTTCGGGGACCCGTCTGGCTTGAACTTTATCTATCGCCGCGAGCTCATCGCCTTGTTTGATTCCTGCCTTAGCCCCTGGCCCATCCGGTTCCACCTGCCCGGCCACCAGCTTGCCGGATTTCTCTACCCACCAGACGCCATCGTAAGGCACCTGGAACTCACGTTCTTTCTGAAAGTTAATCCAAGCGAAGGTGGCCGCAGCCGCCGTCAGCAGGAACAGCAGGACGGCAGTGAAGCGGATTTGGGACTCTTTGTTCATGGGCCTGTACGCTGGCGGTACGGTCCTCAGGGTTGGGCGAGCATCCCTTTGAACCGCATAGTGCAACTCAGGTGCCAAGCTAGGTCCCATGGGCGGTCCGCTTAAGTCACTAAAAAGCCGCGACTTCGCCGATTATAGATGAGCATCCACAGGGCAGCTATGATTTTTGGAAGATTCGTATCTTGGTTTTCGTATCTTGTTGGTTGCGTGTCACTTAGTTTGATTGCTTAGCCCGCCAAATGGCTGATGCCATTGGTTTTCCGAAGAATTCCCCAGTTTCAGGATTGCCGCCCGCAAACGTGGATGAGCATTCAACAGACCCGAATACTGCGGCTCGGTAGCGTTGGCTTTGGCATGAATGATTCCAACCAGCAGATCTTTCTCTTCAGCCCTCCAGCGCGAGACATCGGGAATCAGGTCCAGCATAAGCGCGAAATTTGAAAATGCCTTCTGTTGCAAAGGCGACCAACCTTGCGGGTGCACATGCAAGAGACGAGCTAATTTCTGCGCCGACGCTCTTCGGAATTGTGAGGCATCTCCCTTGAAGCGTTTCGCCATTTGGCGCTGCACCGCGAGGCCAACCTTGCGCATGCGGAAAAGGTCCCAGGCGCCGCGGCTAGACTCCGGCAATTCGTACGCGACGTGCCCTTGCGCCAGCTGCCGCAGCGTGCGTGCCGGCGTGCGATAGGTTGGATCAGCCGCGATTTTCTTCTCCTCGGCCGCAACCAGTTTGGCCAAGTCCGCCCGCATCGGACGAAATCCCAACTTTCGGTAGAACCAGAACGCCCCGGACTGGATTGCTTCCTCATTGCCTTGTCCGATCTGGTAGGGGTACACGGAAATGCAGCTCACGCCCAGAGTCTGCCAAAGCATGCGCAAGACTTGCGCATAGATCCAGGCAGTCTCTCCTTCGCGGTAAGCGTAGAAGGTGTTAAAGCCGATTTCCATCCACTCAAAAAACGAGATTCCCTCGATGTAGTTAATTGGGACACCATTTTTCAGGGTGAACCCGGCCTGATAAGCACGGAGAGGCAAGCGGCGTTCCGGCGGCAAGCCCCACAGAAAAATCTCTACTCCGCGTCCAACCTCCGCTTGCATGACACTGCCCGGATCGCCACGCGTGGTGCCATAAAGTTCCCGATAGCGCACGGTAGTCGCCTCGCGGCACAGGTCCAGGATTTTCTGGCCCTCGCGCAGCGAGAGTTCTTTCAACTTCAAGGGTGGCATGTCAAACTGTTCCGCCAGCGATACCTGGCTGCGGCGGATGAGAGGTTCGTCTTGATAAAACACCTGCCGCACGGGCCATTTTCCGTAGGTGCGACTAGCCTTTGAGTTGCCCAATTCCCAGCGCACAGGCAACTCCAGCGATCCGAAAATTTCCGCCTGCTCTTCAATTTTGACCGGCAGCTTTTGAAACTGCCCAACCAGCCAGGAAAGCTCGCGGCCGGGTCCTCCGCTGGCAGTCTCCATCCAACGCCGATAGGGAACGTCGGGCTCGACCAGAGAGTCGTCTTCCAGCAGGGGAATGAAACGGGGCAAGGTGGCTGCGAGCGCCTCGCTCTTCTCGTAACCTTCCCAATCGATGGAGACGGCTCTAGGAAAGTTCTTCACCAGCCAGCGCACCTGGTCATAGTGGAAGTCAGCGGACAGTGTAGTTCCCGCGATTCCAGAAACTTCCTCGTCATCCAGAGGAGAAAGATCGCCGCCGGTTTGACGGAATTCCTCGATCCGCTTGGCAAAAGAACCCAACGCTGACTCAACTCGCCTTAGAACCGACTGATTCGGGGGATGTGCACGCAAGAACAACAAGGCATCGTGGAAACGTGCCAGAGACGGCGCGTTGGGAAACCGCTGCCGCCCGATTTCAGCCAACAGTTCTTCCACCTGCGCCGGGTCAACTTCTCCCACGCGGCGCCTGACGTCATCCAGGCGCGCCAATAGGTGATCTAGGGCTTTGGTGGCCATGGCGAAGCGCAATCATAGACGAAAGCTTCTCCGCTTGTGATGGGCTAGTCCTGTTCTGGCTTGCGTCGCATTACAATTAATCTATTCCCATGACTTCCCTTGAAGAAATCGTCGAACTTGACCGCCGCTGGCTTCTGCAGACCTATAACCGCTACCCTGTAGCCTTCGCTCGCGGGAAAGGCGTTTTCCTCTACGACCTGGATGGCCGCCGCTACCTGGATTTCGTAGCCGGCCTTGGCGTCAATGCCCTAGGCCACGCCCACCCCCGCATAGTGAAGACCATTCGCGACCAGGCTGCAAAGCTAATCCACGTCTCGAACCTCTACTACCACGAATTTCAGGGCCGCCTGGCGGAAAAGCTGTGTGGACTATCAGGTCTCCAGCGCGTCTTCTTTTCCAACAGCGGCACCGAAGCGATCGAAGGGTCGATTAAGTTGGCCCGCTTGGCCGGGCACAGAGTGGGCGGCGAGACCAAGTGCCAACTCGTAGCACTTGAAGGTTCCTACCATGGTCGAACTTTTGGCGCCCTGTCGCTTACCGGTCAGGACAAGTACCGCAAAGGTTTTGAGCCTCTGCTGGAGGACGTGAAGTTTGTTCCACGCAATGACGTGCAAGCTCTGCATCTCGCCGTGAACGACAACACTGCTGCCATTGTGCTGGAGCCGATCTTTGGGGAAGGTGGAATCCACGAGTGCTCCCCCGAGTTCCTGCGCGAATGCCGCACTGCCGCCGACCGGCATCGCGCCGCACTCATCTTCGACGAAATCCAATGTGGCTTGGGCCGTACAGGCACGATTTTCGCCTTCCAGACCTTCGGCGTGACGCCGGACATCGTTGCCATTGCCAAGCCTATTGCTGCCGGCCTGCCGCTTGGCGCTTTCCTTGCCCGCGAGGAATTTGCTTCCGCGATCTCTATCGGTCAGCACGGCACGACTTTCGGAGGCGGCCCGCTGGCTTGCCGCGTGGCCCTCGAGTACCTGGCCATTCTTGAAGAAGAAAAGCTCATGGACAATGTGTCGGGTGTAGGCGCCTATCTGCAACAGCAGTTGAAGGAAGTTGCGGAACGCTATGCCGCCGCGAAAGAAGTTCGCGGTCGCGGTTTGATCCAGGGTCTTCAGTTGGACGTTCCTGCTCGTCCTATCGTCGAGCAAGCCCTTGCCCAAGGCGTGCTCTTCAATAGCACACAGGACACGGTTCTGCGTCTCCTTCCGCCCTTCCTGCTGCAAGAAAGACATGTGGACAAAGGAATCAGGGTATTGAAGAAGTTGTTGGGCACGAAACGCCGCAGTTCGCAGGCGGCTCCGCTTAGTCAAGAAGGTGCTGCTGTGCCGTGAGAGCAAGCGCAAAGGCCAAATTGAGTCAAACCCGGAATCTAGCGCAAACTCCGCAGGAGTGAAATTCGTTAGCCCAGCGCGTGAGCGCCGGAGAACGCGCAACATCTGGAATGAGTCCCGCGGGGACGACACAAAAATAGGGGAGCCGAAGCTCCCCTGCACAGAAGCGACAGAGGCGATATCACTGAGTAAGAATCTGCCCGCAATAGAAGAGTTGTCCGCCTGGAACAAGAAATGCCCAATTTGCAATCGCCCCCGCAAAATGTTCCCCCCATCGAAGAATGCTGGGCCACGATCGACGGCGCCCGCGTGCGTTACCAGCGCGCCGGGTGCGGCGCGCCGCTGGTCTTAGTACACGGGCTCCTCGGCTACTCCTTTTCCTGGCGATTCAATATCCCGGCCCTGGCAAAATACGCCACCGTGTACGCCATTGATATGTTGGGAGCCGGCTTTTCTGATCGTTGCCCTGGAATGGATTGCAGCTTCCGGGGGTCCGCCACCCGCCTGCTCCGCTTTGTTCGAGACATGGGCATTTCTTCGTTCGACCTGCTAGGCACTTCGCACGGCGGCGCAGTCGCTGTGTTAGCCGCTGCTACGGCCAACGAATCATGCCGGGCCGTGCGCCGGCTGATCCTAGTCGATCCGGTCAACCCCTATTCAGCTCACGGGCGCATCCTCGCGCCATTCTTGGGCGGCCGTGTTATGTCACTTTTGTTTCGTAGCCTGTTTCCGCGCCTGACCCTTGCGCGGAGCTGTCTCTTACGCCGCCTTTACGCCGATCCCCGTCGCATTTCGCCGGGGACGCTGGAAGGATACTCAAAGCCATTCGCCATTCCCGGCAGCCTCGAGTACGGCGTGGACATCGCTCGTACCTGGTTGCACAGTTTGGACGACCTTGAGTCCGCGCTTCCCAAGATCGCGGACATTCGTACGTTGCTAATCTGGGGCAGCAAGGACGTTGCCGTGGACCCTGCATCTGCGCAGCTTCTGCAGCGTCATTTTCACAACGCTCGCCTGGTAATGCTCGACGGCGTGGGCCATCTGCCGTACGAAGAAGCGGCGGACGACTTCAATCGGGCCGTGATTGACTTTCTAGCGAACACCCCGCTACCGACGTAACCCCTTGAGGTATCCTGCTGAACGAACGGCATGGCCCAGCACATTCTCGACCTTCTGCGCGGTTATCTGGCTAACTACGGGTACTGGGCCGTCGCCGCGGCCTTATTGCTGGAGAATGCAGGGCTACCGGTCCCCGGAGAGACCATTTTGCTGCTCGCCGGTTTTGTGGCCTACTCCGGGCACCGGCTCCACCTGACCTACATCATCCTCATAGGAACGATCGCGGCGACGCTGGGTGACAACATCGGCTTTGCTATCGGCCATTACGGCGGACGCCGTTTGCTGGCACGGTACATGCGCGCACTCCATATCTCAGCGCACGTCATTCGTTCGGGAGAGCACACTTTTCAGGAATATGGTCCCGTCACGGTCTTCTTCGCCCGGTTCGTTGCCGGGTTGAGGGTCATCGCGGGCCCGCTTGCCGGCGTCTTGCGCATGGCTTGGAAAAAGTTCGTGCTCTTTAACTTCCTCGGTGCGGCTCTATGGGTCACGACCATCTCTATCGCCGGCTACCTGTTTGGACGTCACTGGGAGACGTTCATGCGGGTCTTCAAGAAACTCGACATTGCGATCCTGGTGCTGGTGGGGCTATTTATCTTTTATCTCTGGTGGCGGCACAGAACGTCCTCCGAATGATGGTGACGCATCACAGTCGGTTTGCCATTCTGCCCATTACTATCGCTATATCCATTAGTATCGCTGTATGAAGACGCACGCCAAGCGTATCCTACTGCTGATGGTCGGATGGAGTTTCATCCTGCTGGGAATTGCGGGCTTGTTTCTGCCCATCCTGCAAGGGGTGCTGTTTCTTCTCATTGGCCTCATGATTCTCTCCTCGGAATACGTCTGGGCGCATCAACTGCTGCGAAGGCTCCGCGAGAAGTTCCCCGCCATCAGCCGCAAGGTTGATCTGGCTGCCGAAAAAGCTGCGGCCTGGATGCGGCGCTTCTCTAGGCAACAACCGTAACTTTCTTCAGCCATCCTGAGGTGGTACTCTCGCCTGAGCAGTTTTATGCCTGACGTAGTCGCCAAGAAGGGCCTTACTCACTTCCTCCACCAGCACGTTTCTAACGTCTGGATACGCTTTCTCCTGGCCATCGCCGGCCTGGTACTGGCTTTCGCCGCTGCCCTGTTCTCGACGGTCTCGCGCGAATCCGGCGACATGTGGGCTACCTTCATCCTTGCTTCGGCGGCGCTCTTGCTTGCCGCGATTGTCGGTCTACCCACTGTCCCATATCTCGCGCGCCGGGTTGCCGTGGCGAGAGTTCGCCAGGCAATCGACTACGACGTAACCCGGGTCGGCATCATCTACATCCTGACCGCGATCGTAATTGGCATCGCCGCCTTGAACACCGGAAACAACCTGCTTTACATCGTGGTGGCTGCGATGTTGGCCTCGATCCTTGTTTCCGGCTACGCCTCTGCGCTGGTCCTGCGCGAACTCGAACTCGACGTGCGCCTTCCCGAGCACGTCTTTGCGGGTCGTCAGGTTTTCGGCCGCATCATAGTGCGCAACCGGCGGCGGTGGCTGCCATCGTTCTCGATCAGCGTGATTCCGCCCAAGAAGCGCAAGGCAGCGAAGGTCTGGCGCTGGGAGCACACGACCTTTGCTTTTCCCAGCACCCGGCGCCTCTGGTTCAGCCTCCCCGACCGCTCCCTGCGCCGGTTCGATCCGGGTCCAGTTCTACCTGGCATTTTTGAAGGCTCGGTTTACTTTCCGTACATCGCGCCGCAATCCAACCAGAGCGCCGACCTCACGTTGCGCTTCGACCGTCGCGGGCGCTACCAGCAAGACAGCTTCGGCCTGTCCACCCGTTTCCCGTTTTCCTTCCTGACCAAGAGCCGCCCGGTGCCCTTAGGGCGGGAAGTGATGGTCTATCCCTCGGTCGAGCCCACCGACGAGTTTTTCGAAGTCCTGCCGCTCATCACGGGTGAGTTCGAGACTTTCGTGCGCGGACGCGGCTACGACCTTTACCGTATCCGCGAATATATGCCCGAAGATTCGGCACGCCATGTGGATTGGAAGGCCACTGCCAAGTCCGGCTCGCCCAAGGTCCGCGAGTTCACCCGCGAGGACGAACGCAGGGTGCGCATTGTCTTCGACAATCCCAATCCCCGCGCCGTGACGGCCGAGACCTATGAAAGAGCAGTTACTCTGGCCGCCTCCCTGGCTTGGCACTTTACCTCCCAGCACGCCGAAACATCATTCGCGGCGCAGGGCTACAGCGGCCCAGCGGACTTGTACCAGTTCCTGGCTTATCTCGCCGTAATCGAGCCGAAACCGGGCAAATCGGTGATTGATGACCTGCGCGTATCAGACGACTACAACATCGTCTTGACCACGCGCCCACGCGGTACCATGCCCACTCGCCTGTGGTCCTGTTCGTACTTTGTTTTTGTCGAGGACCGACGGTGAGCTCTGACTCTGGATCTTTAGCTTGGCCACTGAAATGTGCACGCCAGGTCCCCTCGACTGACCCTCGCTTGGCTCGGACCGCTCGGGGCAGGCTCCGCGGGACCTGGCGATCCCTCAGGATAACGACGTCCGTCGGGCGATATTCCACAGGCTCCCATCTTGTGCTGCAATTCCGGGCAGAGTAGCATCTGAATGTACCGATGTCTTATCCCGGCCAGTACAAAATTCTAAAGAAGCGAGGCCCCATGTACCGCACCCGTAGCCTGTTCCTGGCGATCTCATTCCTCGCGGCCAGCCCTCTGGCCGGATTAGCCGCAGCCACTCCCGAGATCCCGCCGGGCACCGACGTTCACGTGCGCATGATCGATACCCTGACTAGCGCCAAGGCCACGCCTGGCGACATTTTCCATGGAACCTTGGAAGAGCCCATCGTAGTCGGGGGCAAGCAAGTTTTTCCCAAGGGAGCCGACGTTACGGGAACGGTGGTGGCCGTGCACGAGTCCGGCCGCCTCAGCGATCCCGGCGAACTGAGCCTGGTGCTCAACACCATTAGCTCCAAGAAGATGGCATCTTCGGTGACGGTTCAGCCGCTGGTGGTTAAGGGCGAATCTCACAGCAAGAGCAACGTCACCAAGATTGGGGGAGGAGCCGCTCTGGGAGCGATCATTGGCGGAATTGCCGGCGGCGGCAAGGGTGCTGGCATTGGGGCCGGTGTAGGCGGCGCCGCGGGCACCGCCGGAGCCGCAGCTACCGGCAAGCGGGAGGCGGTCATCGAGTCGGAGGCAGTATTGAAATTCGTGACCACCGAAACCTCCACGGCAGCTCCCGTACCGCAGGCAAACCCCACGAAGGAGCCCGCTTCTCGTGAGAACGCGCCCAGCACCCCGGAGCCGCAGCGCGAGGATCAGCGCGGGAACGATCCCTTCGGCAACGCCGTCCTCTTCACGGCGCGTGACCGACGTGTGATCCGCAACTGCCTGAACACGCATGCCGCCGAATTTCCTGAGGGAACGCTGGAGCGTCCCGAATTGCCCTCCGGATCGGATCGCCAAGTGCGGGTTGGAGGTACGCTCCCAAGCGATGTTGAAAACAGAGCACAGGCTCTTCCCATCGCCTGCGAACAGCAGTTGCCAAACCTACCAAGTAACCAGGAGCGCGTGGTCTACAGCGGACGCGTCCTGCTGGTGGACGAGGGCGGCCACGTCCTGGATATGTTCGAGTTGAACGAAAACCGCTAACCAAGAGGCGGTAAAGGGGTCGCCGCTCTGCTAGGGCGACCCATGGCCCAGTCGCTTCCAAAGAGTGTTGTGCTAAGTATTTTGAAATCAAAGATTTCACGCCTACTAACGAATAACTTCTCTTAACTGGGGATGTTGGCAGGTTGGGGGTTCCCGATTCCAGTTGGAATTTTGGAAGGGGGCCAGATTTGTCAGCCGAAGAGTGGCAAGAGCACGCAATCGGAAGTGCCCTGCAGCCTTCTAGGTACTAGCGAGCTACTCTGTTTCGTCATATACTCCGCCCCGGAAGCAACCTAGTTGGGCTGAGTTGCCCTCCCAAAATCCCCTGGAGGCGCAAATGGCGGTTATCTACGATCTGATTAAAGGTCAGGACACTTACCGGGCCAACGTTCAGCAGACCGTGTTCGAACTGGCGCAAGCCATGGTGGAACGCAACATCGGCGCCGTGCCCGTACTCCGTGGAAGCGACCTCGTAGGTGTCTTCTCGGAACGCGACCTGATGAAGCGTGTGGTGGTGGCTGGCCGCGATCCACGTACCACCCGCGTGCTGGAAGTCATGACCGATGACCCCCTCACGGTCGGGCCGCAGGAATCGCTGGAAACCTGCATGATGCTCATGCGCCGGCACGGCTTCCGCCATATCCCGATCTGTGATGGCAAACTACTGCTGGGAATGGTCTCGCTGCGCGACATCATGCTGCATGATCTGAGCGAGAAGGACGAAGAGGTCCGCATGATGCGCGCTTACATCCAAGCCACGCCGGAGATGTAGGGTTGGTCGGTTGCGCGCGCAAGATCCTTCGCCGCCTGAGGTCTGCTCAGGATGACGACATAATTACTTGATGCGCCCCGCAATTTTCTTCACCCAGTTGGCGATGATGTCGGCAACTTGCCGGTCGACGTGGCTGGCCTTTGAATAGTCGAAAACCAGCTCTCCTTGTGCCGGCATGAATAGGTGATTCAGGTTGGGCATGCAGTAGAACTCGGCATCTTTACCCTTGAGACTCTGCTGGAAGCGATCGTAATCCGCTTGGTAAACCTGGCGGTCGCGGCCTCCCTGCAAGACCAAGACAGGAATGTCTAACTTCTTCAACTCGCCAGCCGGATCGCGCTTCATCCAGTCCAGCCAGTAGCTCGCTGGCGCTCCGCTAATCAGGCGACTTGCCGGAATCTTACCTGCGCGGATATCCGCGAAAATCTGGTTCTGCGACGCCAGCTCTTCTTCGATCTCCTTATCCGATTTGCCTTGCTACAGCAGCAGCAGACGCTTCTGTTCGGCGAAGGTCAAATCAATCGGACTGGATGCGGCAGCCATGAGCACGATGCCGCGCGTCGCAGGATATCGCGCTGCGATGTATGGTGCCATCGTCCCGCCCAGGCCGTGCCCTAGGAGGAATACGGATTTAGCTTCAGGGAGGGAGGCTGCAAACTGCAAGGCCGCTACTGCATCGTTCCTGACTTCCCAATCCAAGGTGACTTGCGCAGGGTCAGCAGGCGGACGAAACGCGTAAGTGCGGTTGTCGTAGCGCACCGTGGCAATTCCCGCCGCCGCGAGATCATGCGCGAGGTCGCGAAAGGGATAGTTTGCACCAATCCTCTGGTCGCGATCTTGCGGGCCGGAAGCCTGCACCATCACGAGAACCGGCACTCTGTCCTGGCGCTGCGCCGGTAGGCACAGCGTGCCTGGCATCGGCACGCCACCACTGGCGAAAGCAATCTGGCGCTCGGCAAAAGCGTCAGACTTGATGGTTTCCAGCGGCTTAGGCTCGAGCACAAAGCCGTCGCGAATCATCTGGATCTCTAGCAAAGGAACGTCAGCACGCATCAGCTTGCGGCCTTCACCCTCCGCCCACAACTCAACGCTAATACCGCCCAGCTCTACCGTGTACTTCTGAAGCTCGGACCGGTTGCCCCTGGTATGTTCCGTGATCTACGACGCTGCGGGTCACCTTCCCCGGTATCGCAGACAACGCCTGCGGCACGATGAACCAGAATTCTTCCGGCGGATGTTCGCCACCCAGATAGGTGAGCAAAATCTGATAATGGCCGACGAGCAGATTGTCGGAAACGACGGTGTTGGCACGAAACTCAGCCGTCTCTTTCCGGGTCTGCCCGCCAGCAGTGGCTTGCATGATGATCGGCTGCCCCTCAACCCAGGCCTCTACACTCTGCGGCTGGCCGCCAACCGCGTCCCCTCCAGCTTGTAACTGGCAAACTTGCCATCCGCGCCGATGTTCTCGGCGTGGTGCAGATCCAAAACCAGATCGCCGCGTTGCAAATGGCTTGTCCCCCGAAGCAGGAATCCTTTGGTTGTCATGCTGACCGTGAATTCCTCGGTTCCGTTCAATGCGCTGCCAGCGTGAATGTGGAACTTATTAACGGCTTCCTGCGCGGACGAACCCTGCCTGGTGGCGACTAATAGCAACCAAGCCAAAACTGAGCGGATAACAGAGAAGGGCATGGCGGTCTCCTCGGGAGGTTCCCCCAGAGGTTACGGCGGGGTTTAGCTCGGGGCAAGCGGGGGCTATCGGTGCAGAAAGGGAGGTAACCACCGGTGTGGTTACCTGAGGTTACTTCGGTGCATTGACCTATGGTGTGGACCTGATAATGTTGCCCCGGAAGGGATAGGTGCTTGCGCTCGATGTTGGCAAGGAGCGGAAACCCCTACTAAACGCCTAGTGAGCCCTAAATATCACCTGCTGTTGAAGGCGCTCTGGATAGCCCATCCGGTGCTGCAGTCGCTGGTAGCAGCAGCCATGATCCGGCGCAAGCTCTACAAGGCCTTTCCTTTCTTCTTTGCTTACGTGGTCGCCCAGATCCTGATCTTTGCGATCTTGTTTCCCATCTACAAGCCGGAGCTGTACTGGCTGTTCTTCGAGCTCTATTGGGGGACAACCGCCGTCAGCGTGCTTTTGGGATTCAAGGTCATTCACGAGGTCTTCGTCGACATTTTCCGGCCTTATCACACCCTGAGAGACTTGGGTTCGGTCTTGTTCAAGTGGGCAGGCCTGGTCATGTTGCTGGTGGCGGGCGTGACTGCGGCATCTAGCCCTGTCACTCAGGCTGGGCCTCTGGTGCAAGCCATATTGACACTCCAGCGCAGCGTGCGAGTGATTCAGTTCGGATTGGTCCTGTTCCTTCTCTTCTTCTCCAAGTACCTGGGTATTTCTTGGCGGCAGCGGAGCTTCGGGGTGGCGTTAGGCTTCGGCAGTTTTGCCTTTATGGAATTAGGGCTGATTGCCTTGCGCTCGGGGATGTATCTCTCCGAGCCGCTCATGAATGCAGTGAACATGACTGCTTACAACAGCGCGATCGTGACCTGGGGCGTGTACATGTGGATGAGGAGTCCAATTCGCGAGTCCGCGTCAACACTGCTCAAGTCTCAGCGTTGGGAGCAAAGCCTCAGCGATCTGCAGGTACCTGCAGCCGCGGATTCACTGATACCAATGTTCGAGGGCATGGTGGATCGGGCATTTTCAAGAACCAGCAAGTACAGCATCGTGTCCGCGGACCGGCAACGAACCAACGCTCTCGCCGAATCCGAGACAGCAACTCCTCCGACCCTAGAGGTCGCTGCCGTACTTCCTCTCGGCTATTCGCGAGAAGCGTAGCCATACGCGGAGTTCGTCACTTGCGCGGCTGTCACCTTTCATGCCAAGCTTTTTATCGCCAATCATTCTATCTGACCGCTCAGCACTCCTGTTCTGAATCTGGAACAAGTTAGCTAGCCTCTGTTATATAATTAGTATACATATCCGGCATCTTCGTATCCTGTTGATAATACGGACTTCACGGTAGTGTCTGATGGTCGGACCAGTGCACTAACGATTCGAATGTGTAGGTTACTAAAGTGCCAAGGACTTGCACACCCGCGCTATAATGTTGTTCAGTAAGTTCTTGCAAGACAGCGCAGGAGCCTACGGGTCAACAAGGAGAGAACCCATGAAAAACGTAATCAGGTTGGTTGTCCTAATGCTGGGCTTGGCCACCACGTACGTGGCACTAGCCGCCCCGATGCTTCCGGCTCCGGATGGCGGCCCGATGCCAACGTGTAATCCAAGGACAGGATGCGGCCCGAACGGGTATTGATGCAAGTAACCAAGGTAACCTGTGGGTAATGCCGGTAGTAACCGGCTGAAGAGATTGCGGGCTGACGAAGTGCTAAACGCCACGTCAGCCCAATTTTTTTGTCTACCTCCAGCGAATCTGCGTACAGGGTTTCCTGTAGTTTTTCGCTATTTCCTGCCCGCATACAGGATTTCCTGTAGTTCGCCCACCTCGGAAACTGGGGCTCGACAGGCAAACTCAGAGCAGATCAGCGCCACGCTGCCCTCATTCTTGAGTAGCATCCTTGGGATGGTCTGCGCTAGCGCCGGTGGCAAGTTCTGCGCAGCAACTTCATTTTTCGTCAGCTTGATCACCGCCTTGCTGAACGTAAAAGGCGCGGCCGCCGCCGAGGTGAGCTGCTCCGCCTTCTTATCATCACCGATCACGACAACCTGGGTGTGGGGTTCGGAGAGGAGCACGGCCGCAATGCCGTAGGTGGCGGCGAAAATGCCGTATTGACCGGCCACTCCCGCGAGAACTTCGATAGTCTGCTCCGCTTTTTTCCAGTAGCTCTCATCATTGGTGTAAGCGTGCATGCGCAGTAGGGCAATCGCAGCCATAGAATTTCCTGCCGGAGTGGGAGAATCCTGAAAAGGCTTGCGGCGTGCGCCCAGCACTCCCAGAGCGGAGCCACTTCCAGAAGCTGTATCGAAGAAGCCCCCTGCAATCGGATCGAAGACACGATCTATCATGAGATCCACGATGCGCTTGCCGAAATTGAAGTAGCTGATGTCGGCGGTGATCTCGTAAGCGTCCAGACAAGCGACTGCCGTGAAGCCATAGTCGTCGAGCAAGCCGGGAATGTCGCGATGTTCGGCCTGCGGGTCGGAGTAGGCGAGCACGTGCTTCAGCCCGCATTCTGGTTGCCAGGCTTCAGCGAGTATGCGGTCCAGAGAACGCAAGGCGAAACGGCGCGCTTCCACCAGGTTCAAAACTCGTGCGGCCTGCAGGTAGGCGGAGATGCAAAGCGCATTCCAGCCAACATAGATGGTCTTGTCGACATACGGAGTTGGACGCTTCAAGCGCGCCCTGTACATCTTCTTCTTCGCCGTTTCCAGGAGTTCGCGGACTTGCTCCGTTCTCAGATCCAACCGCTTCGCGATCTCTTCAACAGAGGCGCGAACATAAAGGACATTCTTCGCCGGGTTGTGGTGCATTTCGCCGACTTCGTTGATGTCGTAGTGAAGGCTGGCGACCTTGGCTTCGTCTTCTGTTAGAACCGCCTGCGCTTCGCCGAGGGTCCAGGTGAAGTAGTCGCCGTCGTCTTCCATCGAGTAATCGGCATCTTGTGAAGCGTAAAAGCCGCCCTTCTCACGATCACTCAGCCATTCATCCAGCCAGCGAATGATGTCGCGGGCGACCTCGGCGAAGAACTGGGTGCCGGTTGCCTGGTAGGCATGTACGTAGTTTTTGAGCAGCTCCGAGTTGTCGTAAGACATTTTTTCGAAATGCGGGACCACCCAGCGCTCGTCGACTGAATAGCGGTGGAATCCTCCACCTAGCTGGTCGTAGACGCCGCCCTTGGCCATCTTTTCGAGCGTGGTGGCAAAGACGCTCCGGAGTTGGTCGTCATGCGAGCCGGTGTACTGCTCGATCAGCAAATCGAGGGCTGCCGGATGGGGGAACTTCGGAGCTTGTCCGAAGCCGCCGTTGGAGGGATCGAACATGTCCAGCGCCGATTTCACAATTGCGTTCACGACGCCCGGATCGAACTTCCCGCTGCGTCCGGCGAGCGACTCAGCCTGGGAGATGGCGCTTTCCACCATCCGAGCCTGTCCAGCGACTTCACTCTGTTTTTCCTGAAAGGCATCGGCAATGGCCAATAGAACACGCTTGAAGCCTGGACGTCCCCAGTGATCATCCGGCGGAAAGTAAGTGCCCCCATAGAACGGCTTGCCATCCGGCGTTAGGAAGGCCGTCAGCGGCCACCCGCCTTGTCCTGTCAAAGCGCTGACCGCGACTTGGTAGCGGCTGTCAATATCGGGGCGCTCGTCTCGATCTACTTTCACAGGGATAAAACGCTGGTTGATAATCTGCGCCACTTCCGGGTTGTCATAGGATTCGCGATCCATTACGTGACACCAGTGGCACCAGACCGCTCCGATGTCCAGCAGCATGGGCTTGTTCTCGCGCTTGGCGAGGTCAAACGCCTCTTCGCCCCACTCGTGCCACTGGATCGGTTGGTGCATCGCGGAACGGAGGTAAGCCGAGGCCGCCCTGGATAGCGAGTTCAGCGTCTGGGTAGTCATCGCTACAGTTTAAACTCTTTGGGGTCGAGCAGACCGGCAGGCGGCGACTCGGCGACGATATTGCCGATGCTGATTTCTGATTGCTGATTGCGGCCAAGTTAACCGCACTTCTTCAATCAGCAATCAAGAATCAGCAATTAGGTCAGCAGCCGCTTGGCAATGGTGCAATACAACTCAACCGCCTCGGCTAGTTGACGTTTTTCCACGTACTCGCCTTCGGTGTGTGCCACGTGGATTGAGCCAGGGCCAATCAGCAGCGGCTGGCCCCAATTGCTGAGGGCCGGGATATCGGTCGTGAAAGCTGCAACCGTCGTCGGGAGGCCCTTCAGGGTGCGTAACCGGACGAACCGAATTTCCAGCACGAAATCGATTCGCGCCAGATCACCGACTGCCTCGACGATCTGTTGGCGCAAATCCTCAGCGGGGCCGACCAGACGGTATAACAGGTGCGCTTTCGCGGTGTCGGAAATCACGTTGGGGGCACGACCTCCTTCAATAATGCCGATATTCAACGTGCAAGGGCCGATTCCTTCGGCGACCGGCAGCTTCATAGCTCGGAGACGATTGAGTGCCTCGAGCAACTTGTCGATGGCGGACTCGCCGAGATCCGGATACGCCGAATGCGCCATCTTGCCGTGAGAGGTGATCTCCACGCGCAAGGCTCCCTTGGAAGCAGTAGCAATGCGGTTTTCGGTGGGCTCGCCGTTTACCAGAAATTTGCAACCGGAGGGATGTTGATTGGCGACTTTGGCGCCCAGACTATCGCGCTCCTCGCCAACCAGGAAGAGCAGTCCGACCAGGATGCCTTCGGCTCGCAGGCGCTCCGCGCAAGCGATCTGGGCAGCAATGATTCCTTTCGCGTCGCACGCGCCTCGGCCATAGATGCGGGTTGCGTCTTCGGATGAAGGAATGAAGGGCGGAACCGTGTCCATGTGCGTGGAGAAAACTAACGCTGGTTTTGATGACTGCGGCAACGTCGCCCAGACATTCGAGCGCCCACCTTCCACAGGGATTTTCTTCGCCAAATAGCCAAGGCCGCACAATTCGCGGTGCAGGAAGTCACCCACAGGCCCTTCATTGCCGGAGATCGACTCGATATCCACCAGTTGGCGAGTGAGGGCGACCACGTCCATGTCCGAGAGGATAAACCAAAAACACGGCCCGCGGATTTTCACGGATATCAGGGATTGCGGGTGTCATCAAGTCATCTCGGTCATCGATTCACAATCGATATAATCACGTCCGTGCTCACCAACTCCGCGATCAAGTCTTTCTTCCTCGAAGGTCATGCCGGGAGGCTTGAGGCCCTTCTCAATCTAGGTACGGAAAATCCTAGCCATGCAGCTCTGGTCTGCCACCCGCATCCGATCTATGGGGGCACGTTGCACAACAAGGTTGTCTTTCACACGATGAAGGCTTTGAACAGCTTTGGCTTTCCAGTGTTGCGCTTCAATTTTCGTGGCGCCGGATTGAGTGAGGGTGAACACGACCACGGACGCGGGGAAGTCGAGGATGTCCGCACTGCGCTGGACTGGCTCGAAGCAGAATTCCAGCAGCCCATAATTTTTGCCGGCTTCTCTTTTGGCGCTGCTGTGGGTCTCAGGTCGGCCTGCCCGGATACCCGGGTGCAAGCTTTGATCGCCCTTGGGACACCAGTTTCTCCCATTGACGAACGCAGCTACAACTACGAGTTTCTTCGGACCTGTACCAAGCCCGAACTTTTCGTCAGTGGAGCGCGTGACCAGTTCGGGCCTAGGGCGCAATTGGAGAGCCTCGTTGCTTCTGTGCCGGAACCGAAGAAACTGGTCTTCGTCGAAGGCGCAGATCATTTCTTCGAGGGAAGGCTACGCGAGGTCCGCGAGATAATTGAAGACTGGGTCAGGGAAGAGATCCTCCGTTAGTGATGTATAGAAGCTTTGCGAGGTGGAGGCGGGGCTCGGACCCGCCTGGACGGGTCGAAGACCCCTCCCTGCGCGCCCCTTATAATCCTCTGCATGCCGGAAGCAAATTCTGAACGCGAGCGACTTGCCCAGGCGACGCGCGCGATTGCCCGCCAACTCTTTTTGCATAGCCTGGGCCAAGCCAGCATCGAAAAGGCGTTTGATCAGAATGTGCACTGCGAGCGGGGCGTGCTGCGGGTCTGTGACGACCTGTTCGACCTTCACTCCTACGCTCGAGTTCAGGTGATTTCCATCGGCAAAGCCGGCCATACCATGGTCGAGGCTCTGCGCGGAAAGATTGGCGAGTCGCTGGAAGGGATCGTATCCAGTTCGGTTGAGCCGGTCTCGCAGGGGCGAGGATTCCGCTACTTCCGCGGTGGGCACCCCACGCCGAATTCGGAGTCAATGCGGTCGGCCGACGCCATCTTGAAGTCACTGGCCGCACAGAATGCGGCTTCCTTGGTGATTTTCCTGCTGAGCGGCGGCGGATCGTCCATGGTGGAGAGGCCAATTGATGAGGAGATCTCACTGGACGATCTGATCGCGACCTACCGCACGCTCGTACATTCAGGTGCACCAATTGCCGAAATCAATGCCATCCGCAAACACATTTCAGCGGTCAAAGGCGGACGGCTGGCCCTGACGGCCTCTCCTGCACAGCAGGTTTCGCTCCTGGTTTCCGATGTGCCCGATGCAACGCTCGACGCGCTGGCTTCGGGACCAACCATGCCGGATTCGACCACAGTCGACGATTGTTATGCGATCGCAGAGAAGTATGGAATGCTGGAACAGTTTCCTGCGTCGGTCAGAGAACTTTTTCAGCGCCATGCTTTGGAGGAGACCCCGAAATCGGAGGATCCCGCCTTTCACCGATCACGCTGGTGGCCCATCCTGTCAAATGCTGCCGTCGTGAAGATTGCAGCGGAAGAGGCTAGGCGGCTCGGCTTCGGAGTAGAAATCGAAAATGGCTGCGATGATTGGGATTACCGGGACGCGCGCGATTACCTGCTCGAACAGATCCGCGAATTACGGAAGAGATATGCCCGCGCGTGTTTGATTTCGGGTGGCGAAGTTACGGTCAAGGTGAAGGATGGTGGTGTGGGCGGGCGGAATCAGCAACTCGTTCTGGCGTTCGCCGAGAAAATTGCAGGAGAGAATATTGCGGTATTGAGCGGGGGCACGGACGGGATTGATGGCAACAGCCCTGCCACCGGGGCCATTGCGGATGGGACTACATTGCAACGCGCTACGCAACAGGGGCTCAGTGTGGCGTCGGCCCTGGCAGGTTTTGACGCATACCTTTTCTTCAATGCACTGGGCGACGCAATTGTCACCGGTCCAACCGGAAACAATGTGCGCGATTTGAGGATTCTACTCGCGTATTAACGGTCTGCGGCGGGGTCAGGTCAGAAGAAGCGGGTCACGCCTTCTTCGAGGACGAGGACACGATCCTTGACGCCGGCGGCTCTGGCTTCCCGCTCCAGGAGCTGCAGCGGCTCGTCTATGGGCTCATGCGAAAGGCGGAATGTGCCGTAATGCATGGGGACCATCCAGCGGGCGTTCAAGTCCAGGAAGGCGCGCGTGGCATCGGAGGGATCGGCGTGGACGTTGCGAAATTGGGGCGGATTGTAGGCGCCAATAGGTAACAAGGCGAGTTCTGGGGCGAGCCGGCGGCCGATTTCCCGGAAGCCGGCAAAATAGGCGGTATCGCCTGCGTGATACAGCGAATGCCTGCCATAGCGAAGCACGTAGCCGCCATAGCCGCGGTGCGAGTCTTTCAGGATACGCGCGCCCCAGTGGCGTGACGGAACCTGCGTCACCGTCACTCCAGCATGGCGATAGCTACTCCACCAGTCCAGCTCAACCACGTCGCCAAAACCGAGGTCGGAAACCAGGTCAAAGACGTGGTGGGGCACGACAATGATTGGCGCCTTTCCGTTCTGCCGTAGAGCCGCCTGTGCAATCGAGCGCAGCGAGGGACGATGCAGATGATCGAAATGCGCATGCGTGACCAGCACCAGATCAATAGGCGGCAGGTCCTGCAGCCGTACCCCTGGTTTCCGGAGGCGCTTCAGGACGAACAACCAGCGAGCGAAGTTGGGGTCGATCACAACATTCTGCTGGCCGATCTGCACGAAGAAGCTAGCATGGCCAATAAACGTAAGCCCGAGCTCCCCGTTAGTAACCAGTTTGGGCTTGTGCACCTGCCCGGTGCGAGGAGTGACCGCCGAGTGCCGGATGAGCCGGGTAAACTGGCCGGCCCGGCGGCGTAACGCACGGTTCTTGAGCGTGTCCTTTAACATCTATGGGGACGCTAAACTTTCAACGGTATGGGATCAGCTACCCGCATTCTAAACCAGTTTCTCTCAAAGGATTCGATGCTCCTCGCTTGACCATTGTTACCAGGGTCATATCTAATCCAGTAGTTCACAGGAGACCATACGCATGCGAGTGGCGTTTTTGGGTCTGGGCATCATGGGCCGTTCCATGGCGGCCAATCTGGTCAAAGCTGGAAACGAGGTAACGGTCTGGAACCGCACCCCCGGCAAGCAGGTGGAAGGCGCACGCGCTGCCGCTACTCCCGCCGAAGCTGCCCGCGAGGCGGAGGTGGTCTGGATGTGTGTATCAGATACCGAAGCCGTTGAACAGGTGCTGTTTGGACCGGATGGTGTTGAGCGATCACTGACCCAAGGCATGGTGATCGTTGATTCCAGTACCATCTCGCCCGGCGCAACCCGGCAATTTGCCGAACGAGTGCGAGCACGCGGAGTTGACTATGTGGATGCGCCGGTTACGGGCTCCAAGATCGGAGCCGAGAACGCAACCCTGATTTTTATTGTAGGCGGAGACGAAGCCGTCATCGAGAGAATCCGGCCGCTGTTCAATGCCATGGGGAAACAGCTTTTCCGCATGGGCGAAACCAGCAAGGGGCAAGCGGCAAAGCTCGTAATGAATCTTCAGATTGCTCTGATCTACGAAGGCTTCGCTGAAGCTCTGACGCTGGCCACCAAGCTCGGAGTAGACGCCGGAACTCTAATTCCGTTGATCCAGGCTTCCATGATTCGATCAGGAGTGGTGGATTACAAGGCGCCCTTTGTGCTCAAGCGCGATTTCTCGCCCAACTTTCCGCTCCGCCTGATGCACAAGGATATTCACCTTGCGCTCGATGCTGCTCGCGAAGCCCGGGTCAAGTTGCCCGGCTTGGAAACAGTAGAAGAGGTCTATGATCTGGCGAGCGAAGAAGGGCATCAGGATCTTGATTACGCCGCGACCCTGACACTGCTGGAAAAATGGGCAGGTGTCGAAGTTAAGGCCGGTTCGTAGAAGCGGTTTAATAATGCGCTGGCAGGCCGCCGGCGTAATTGTGCGCGCGAAGGACCAGCGTTCCTTAGCACTTCCGTGACCCGTCCTGAGTCCTCTCTTACACAAGTATTACAAACCTGACCTCGCTCTCTTGATACCTTACCGGGAGCCATCACATCCAAAACTTGGGGTAATGAAAAACACCATGAACCTTCAGGCGCTTGCGAAGAAGCAGTCTGCCGATAACGAGATCAACTGGGTAACTGCTTCGTTCATGGCCGCGTTTCACGTTGGAGCTGTGGCCGCACTATTTTTCTTCACCTGGAAAGCTTTCTTCCTAGCCGTCGCTTTATGGTGGATCTCGGGAAGCCTGGGCATCGGGATGGCATATCACCGGCTGCTCACGCATCGCGGCTACAAGACGCCCAAGTGGGTTGAGTACTTCTTGACGGTTTGTGCGACGCTGGCGCTAGAGGGTGGCCCGATCTTCTGGGTAGCCACTCATCGGATTCATCATCAGTTCTCGGACCAGGACGGCGACCCGCACTCCCCGCGCGATGGCAAATGGTGGTCGCATATGGGCTGGATTCTGATGGGCAAGTCCATGCACCATGACACGACGACATTGGCCCGCTATGTTCCGGATCTGGCCAAGGACAAGTTCCACGTCTGGATCACCAAGTACCACTACGTGCCGATGATCGCTCTCGGTGTCGTGTTGCTGGCTGTGGGAGGCCTGCCGTTCCTGATGTGGGGAATCTTCTTGCGCACGGTGGTCGGATTGCATGCCACGTGGCTGGTGAACTCCGCCACGCACATGTGGGGTTCGCGGCGCTTCTCCACCCGCGATATGTCAACCAACAACTGGCTGGTCGCGATGTTCACTTTCGGCGAAGGCTGGCATAACAACCATCACGCCCATCCCACCTCGGCGCGTCATGGTTTGGCCTGGTATGAAGTGGACGTCAATTGGTATGGAATCTGGGCTCTGAAGAAGCTCGGTCTGGCTAAGCAGATTAAATTAGCAAGTCTGCCTGACCTCAAGCAGGAGAACGTCGCTGCTCCGAACGGGAAGCTGATACGGGCGCCTGTCCAAAGTGTAATTGCTGGCGACTAGGGCTTCGTTGGTCAAGAACCTTTTCTCAGACCGCTCAAAAACTCTTCCGCGTCGGCACGTGCCTTCTCAATCTTTTTTTGGCTCGTAGCGGTGCTCGAGCAAGATTTCTTCCAGGACAAGTTCTACCGCATCTTTTGGCTTGTAACCGCGGGAGAGGAGCTTGCGTGCACGGCTGCCAAAGGAATCTTCATCAGGTTGAGGTGGTATGGGGGCTTGTCTCCTGGGGTGGTCTGCGCAGCTGTGCTCCTCGAATTTGGCCCGTGCGAGCCGATCGTAAGCTCTTCTGGCATCGGGATCCGTCAACAGGGACGGCATGGGATATTCCCAGGCACACTGGGAACAGCCCCATCCGCGATCTTGTTCCGCAATCCAGGTAATCCATCGTGCCATGCAGGTCCGCGCGGAGAGCTGCTAGCCGATCTCCGAACAGAGGTTGTCAGTTAACGCCCGCTCGCGGAAGCCGGTCTAGGATGGCGGAAGCCAGGACTTCTTCCAGTTTAGAGTGTATTGGATGACGATGGCTCTGGCGAGTTACCCCCAGGTCACTCTGTGCGGCCCAGACGAACGCTGTTCTTAGATCGGGCGAGAGCTCGGGAGTTTTGCCCTGAGATCACCCCTCGAACCGGTAGCCGAGTCCGGGAACAGTCAGGATCAATACGGGGCTTTTGGGGTCCTTTTCTAACTTCTGGCGCAGGCTGGCCACGTGCACATCGACGGTGCGAGTGTACGTTCCTGCATCGTAGCCCCAGACCTCGCGCAGGATGTCGTCACGAGAAAGAGTTGCGCCCGCGTGTTCGGCAAAATAGCGCAGGAGCTGAAACTCCCGGGCCGACAGATAAACCGGCTTACCCTCGCGCGTAACTTTGGTCCCACGCACGTCGATGCGAATAGGGCCGAACTGGAAGAGGCCCTGGCCGGCTCGCGCGGGCAGACGGCGCAACAGCGCTTCGATACGGGCCATGAGTTCGAGAGTGTCGAAAGGCTTCGTGACGTAATCGTCGGCCCCGAGTTTAAGGCCAACCACCTTGTCGACCGTCTGCCCGCGCGCGGTGAGCAGGAGAATGGGCGTAGCCAAGCCTGCTTGCCGGATGTCGCGGCAGAGATCGAAGCCATTGCGCAACGGCAACATGACATCCAGGATGATCAAGTCAAACGGCAAACGTGTCGCCTTGTCGAATCCTTGCTCGCCGTCGCCGGCAAAGTCGACCACGTAGCCCTCGCTGCGGAGGCGGTCCGTCAGGGTCATGCGCAACGCTTCTTCGTCTTCTACCAGCAGAATATTTTCATTCATGATTTTTGCAATTGATCCAGCCCTGGAGCAGCAGCAGCCATCTGCAACTGGGCTTCCTCCGTGACGGGGAGATGGAGAGTGAAGACACTGCCTGCGCCCAGCTCACTTTCGACGGAGAGAGTTCCTCCCATGGCTTCCGCAATGTTTTTGGCCAAAGGCAATCCCAAACCGGTTCCGTGAATCTGGGCAGCGCTAACCGCCGGACTGCGGTAAAACGGCTCGAAAATTTGCGACAATTCCGGAGCAGCGATGCCAATACCGCGGTCCTGAACGCTAATGCGAACCTCCTTGCGATTCCGGCCATGCGCCTGGTCTACGGTGGCGCGCACACCGATCCAACGGCTCTCACCACTGTACTTTACCGCATTCACAATCAGATTCTGCAAGCACTGGGAAAGGGCCGACAGATCCCCTCTGACGTAAGGCAGATCTGGATCGACCCGCTGCTCGATTACGAACCCGGAGCTTCGCGCCAGTTCCGCGGTGTTTTCAATCACCGATTCCACGATCTGTTGAACTTTTATCGGACGCAGGTGATAGCGGACCTCTCTCTCCTTGGTGGAGGCAAACAGCAGAATCTCGTTGACCAATTCAGTGATCTGGCGGGTTTGGTTCCTAATCACTACGCCATAACGGGTGAGTTGTTCTTTTCCCTCAACGACCCCATCAGCAATATTATCGGCAGCCGAACAGATTACAGCCAGGGGCGTGCGTAATTCGTGGGAGACTGAAGCCACAAAATCCATCTGCAACTTGGCGAGTTGCACTTCGCTCAGCATTTTGCTTCGCTGGATGGCCCAGATGGAGGCGCTGGCAAAAAGCAAAGTAAAGCCGAGAACAGCAATGAGCCGGACTACGGAGCGATGGGAAGACCCGGCTACGATCGCGAGGCGCTGGGATGCTTGCTCGTCGTAGAGCCGTTTGACCTCCTCGAGATCCTGTCGGACGCGTTCGAACGAAGGAACGCCCCCAGTGAGATCGAGCTGCACGGCTTCTCGCGTACTGCCTTCGAGAATCGAGGCCAAAACCTCATCTCGGACCCGGAGGTAAGCGGACCAGTCGAGTCTGAGACGCTGGCCAATCTCTACTTCTCGCGGAATACGCGCCTGTTCCAGATACTCCCGGACGCCGTCGGTGACGCGGCGGTCAGCTTCGCGCGATTGGTCGGCGTATTCGACCTGAAGATTGCTGTCGTTTGTCGTCAAGGCGTAGAGCGTGCTGCGGCGAGTCTCCTGAGCCTGGTACTGCAGTTCTCCAATCCTGCGCAGCCCAAGCACCGATCCCGCATACATTCTCTGCGCTTCGACGTTAGCGGTACGGAGATCGCGTATGACGAAAATGCCCACGCCAACTTCGACGCCGAAAACTAAAAGAAGCAATAGCGTGTAGCTGTTGCGAGATAACAGGTTCGAGACAACACGGGTCAGGGGAACGGCCTCACTCTTGGCTCTGTCCGCTGCGTCGTTAGGTTTCTCGCTCATGACTATTTGGCCGGGCGGGCCTGCATCTGGACCTTGTAGTCTTTGTCGCTGGGTAGAAGACCGTCGATTCTCAGCACTTTGACAGAGTCATCCACGTCTGCGGTGCGCACGTACCCGATCGCTCCCGGAACATTAAACACGAACTTGCGCACTCCGACGGGGGTGGACAAGGTTTTGGGCGAAGCAAACACCTCACCCGTAAACAGACCATGCAGAAAATGGTTGTTATAGTCCTTCTCGTTCATGCGACATACCTCCCGTAGGATCGCGTCGCGTTCCGGTTCACCGGGGGGCATGATCACCAGCGTGATGCGACGCCCATTGGGCCAGTGACTTCGTTCACCCAGGAAGATCCTACGCAACTCCGTGAAAGAGAGGTTTTCCACCGGATTGGACTGGTTCACGATAATGGCCAGGCTTTGGCCGGAGGTGGTCTGCGCATATCCAGCACCTCCAAAGCTCCGGCCCGGCGCCGCTTTTAACAGCAGAACCGCTGCCACGAACATAACCAGAACCCGAGGCCCGAATTGCATTTTATTACTCATCTAGAAGGTAAACCCGACTTGGAGGGCTAGACCATGGATGGCTTCTTGCCGGCGCAATTGGGTGTAGTCATATTGCAGCTTCACCGCCACCGACTCGCTGGCGTCGTACCGCAGTCCGACCGAGGGGCCGTGGCGCAGGCCAATGTTGGGGAAAACTGGCTCCGCATCCGATTCGTTCATGTATTGATAGCGGAAGTAAGGGCGGTAAGAACCGAACTGCTTCGAAAGCTGAGTGTAGAACCCGGGCGTTTCAAACGCATGCGACAGACCGAACGGAGCGTGTCGGATGACCAACGCCTCGTTTAACCACTCGAATTTCGGACGCACCAACACCGCATGAGCGGCCAGGATAGTTTCACCGATTCTGGGTGAATTGGCTGGGGCCAGCACGTCACGATAGACTGAAAAACCGGCTTGCAGCCCGCGAACGGACTCTGGTCGCGCGAAAAACGCCAGATTAAACGCTTTGTGGTTGTTCTCATCGACGAGGTTTTGCACCGGTTCGCTGGCGGGAGAACGGGAAGCGCGTCCATTGCCCACTTCGGCCACGTAGTGCAAGCCCAGACGGCCGGAGGGTATCAGGCCGGAGGCGGAGACTCCAACGTTGTGGACAGGTAACGGTCCTCCCTTGTCTTCGAAATCAAAAAGGAAGGGCCGGCCCGTGGTCGTCTGGAACCAGGTGCTGTGGTGATAGGCAGTGTTGTAATAGCCAATGGCGGTGTGGTACCGGCCTACCGCCAGATTAAAGTAGTCATTCGGCGAATACTGCAGGAGCATGCGCTCCACATCCACGCCGACCGCATTGTCCGATCCTGCCTCAAACACAATTTCGGTCAGGAACTTGAACTTCTCGGAGACATCGGATGTGACAAACAGGTTGAGCTGTCCCAGGCTGAACGACGTGGTGTCACCCTTGTTGTTGTCACCGTGGAGCGTGATGTCGCCGAAGCCCCGCATGCGTAACAGGGTCTTACTGAGATCCATTCTTTCCGGCTCGGAAGGCTGCTCTGCCTGGGCCTCGGTTTCAGCCTCAGATGGCGTAGTGGCCTGCTGAGACACCTGGGTCGGCGCGGGGGCTGGTACCCCTTGCCTGGCTGCCTCCAACTGAGTGACCCTGGCCTCCAGTTGTTCAACACGCTGCAGCAACACGCGTATAGTTTGCTTATCCTGATCCGCAGGATCCGCGGTTTGCTGCGCGCGGGCAACGCGGGCGCTGAGCAGAATTCCCAGCAGAATGGGAAGCACCTTAAGCATGAGACTGGTGACGTTCAGTGTCGCCCGGTTGGGCGGGACAATACAGGATTTCATTGCTGGCTCCTAAAGAGTCCGGCAGTCGCAATGATCAGTTCCTTGTTTGCACAGACAACCCGGGCCATCACACCCACGGTGTAGCCTGCGGCGTAGGACTTACCCTTGCGACTCGCGCCTTGTGTGCTGCTTGTCAAAACAATAAAACCATCGTTGAGCGCCAAGACGGAGGACCAGGAAATTTGCTTGGCTCTGGGGGGCAGACTGACTGTAAAACTATCGTATCTCAGAAAACTGTTCAACCGAAAAGCGGCCAGGAGGCAGCCGATGCCGCAATCTCCTTGCCGCTTCGATTGTTCAGTTTCATCGCGCTAGAATCAGTCTATGCGGATCACCAGCCGGCGCAAAGCGATTGTCTTTTTTCTCTCGCTCGGAGTGTGCCTGGCGGCGGTGGCCGTGGCTGTTGGCTTCGGCTGGATCATCCTGAACTGGCGGGAGGGGTTGAAGGTCTTTCTGGGCGTCATTTTCTTCAGCGCTATTACCGCGGGTCTGATTCTGAACACCATTTTTCTCGTGCGCGAAATTCGCCGCAACGAGCAGCACGACAGCTTTATCAATGCCGTTACCCACGAACTGAAGACTCCCATCGCCTCGATTCGTCTCTATCTGGAAACTCTGCAACGACGCGAGGTGGATGAAAACCAACGCCGCGATTTCTACCGGCTTATGCTTATGGACAGCGACCGGCTGCTAAGTACGGTCGAGCAGGTGCTCAAGGCTGGTCGAGCCGGGCACAAGCGGGCTCGACGAGAAGTGACCCAAGTGGATTTCGGCAGCCTGGTCAAGGAGTGCATCGATCTCGCGAGCACGCGCCATCACTTGCCAGCCGGGGCTCTTTACATGGATGGTTTCTCGAGCAATGGCAGCGCCAACGTGAACGGCGATCCCGAGGAATTGCGGACGGCCGTTTCCAACCTTCTCGATAATGCCGTCAAGTATTCAGGAAACCAGGTTAATGTGGCGGTGCAACTGGAAACACCCGATGACAGGCACATTGTCTTGCACGTGCGTGATCATGGTGTTGGCATTCCGCGCCACGAGCTGAAACGTATCTTCAGGCGCTTCTATCGTGTGCCCAATCGCTCCATTAGCCGGGTAAAAGGAACCGGGCTGGGTCTGTTTATTGTGCGCTCCATTGCCCGCAAGCATGGAGGCAAGGTGTTCGCCGAAAGTGAAGGCGAAGGGCTCGGCACAACCGTTACCCTCGAACTGCCCCGGAGCGCCTCATGAGCCGAATCCTGATCGTGGAGGATGAAGCGCACCTCGCCCGCGGACTCCAATTCAACCTGGAAGCGGAAGGCCATTCCGTGCGGGTCGCGGGCGACGGTGAGACGGCTCTCGCCTTGCTGTTGAAGGGCAAAGAGGATTTCGATGCGGTTGTCCTTGATGTGATGTTGCCGGGCCTGGACGGCTTCGCCGTGGCTTCCGAGCTGCGTGCCGCAAGGAATTACATTCCCGTGCTGATGCTAACGGCGCGGGGAAGGCCCGAGGACGTGCTCAAGGGGTTTGCCTCGGGAGCCGACGATTACCTGCCTAAGCCCTTCGAACTGGCCATCCTGCTGGCCCGCCTGCAAGGCTTGCTGCGCAGAGGCGACTGGACGCGGGCGAGCCGGGAAGCGACTTCGTCAGGTGTGCCCACCTCTTCTCAAGATGCGGCGGATGAGGTGGTCACATTCCACGGCAGAACCATCGACTTCAGCACGCTGGAACTCCGGGTCAACGGCAACACCATTCATCTGACCTTGATGGAAGCAGAATTACTCCGGCACCTGATCCGGAACAGCGGGAAGGTCGTCTCGCGCAAGTCAATTCTGGAACAAGTCTGGGGCCTGAAGGAAGACACGGACACACGCGCGATCGATAATTTTATCGTTCGGCTGCGGCGTTACATCGAGGACGATCCTGCTCGGCCACGGCATCTGGTTACGGTGCGTGGCGTTGGGTACCGATTCCTGGCCGAACCGGATACTGCAGATTCCTAAGAGATGTACCGCAAAGAATTACTGGACCAACATCAGTTTGCCTTCGCGGTCGCGCATGACAAAAATTTCGTTCCAACGAGTAATCTCGCGCGCAATCACATCAGCGCTTCCCTGAATGCGAACCTTGGACCCGACGACTGCGACCTGATCACCGGGAGCAAATGTTATTTCCTGGCTCCGCAAGATGCGCCCCGGTGCCAGGTGTATAGTTACGGCTCCTTCGGCGGTATTCAGCATGAGATGGCTGCCCATCTCTCCTTCACTGACCGGGCAGGCAAAGTCTCTGATCTTTCCAACCACGCCTTTGACCAGAACCTCATTGGCAGGGTTGTAGAGGGCAGCCCCTTGAGCCGGCAGCGGCGGGCGGAAGTTGACGCCCAGCACCATCAGCAGAACAGCTATCACCGCAACAGCGAAAATGGTCGCCAAGAACAGACTGGACAGTTTCATCGGCGTCTCGCCTTTCTTGCGAAGCTCGAACCACTCCTCTCAGTCACTCCTCGAGGGACGAGGGGCGAAATTTCCTATCTGCTTTCCTCCTGACGCCCGGCGAGGAAGCAGTGCTCAAAGTTGTTCCCGTCGTCTGCGACCAACTCCTGATTACTCACAAGTACATCCTTAATTGTTCACGCTATCCGGCTGAAGCGCAGTGATTTGGGTCACAAGAACTCACGCCGAGGTGAGAAGACATCCTGGAAGGGACTGGTCAGCACCAGCGAAAGCCTCGACAATTATGTAGCGATGTTTCAGGAGGAAGCCTGATGAGGCACTGCGTGCTACCAGTTATTTTTTGGGCCCTGATTTCACTGCCCGCGCTTGCACAAAAGGCGGAGGTTTTTGGCGGTTACCAGTACGCACACTTCGATGGCGGCCCGAATGCCAATGGCTGGAATGGTTCGGCGACTTACAACATAACTTCGTTCTTGGGAGCAACGGCGGACGTCAGTGGCGCCTACGGTTCCGGCCTGCGAGTCCACACCTATACTTTCGGTCCCACACTCTCGGCGGGCAAGGGATCCATCAGCCCCTTTGTGCACGCCCTCTTCGGAGGCTTTCACACTACAGTAAGCGGAATTTCGGGAAGCGCGAGCGGACTTGCGATGTTCCTGGGAGGCGGAATTGATGCCGGCATGAAGCATGGGCTGGTGTTCCGCGTCGTGCAGGCGGATTGGGAAATCTTGCGCTCCTCAGGTGTTACCGACAGGAAGAATGCCCGCGTTTCCGCGGGAATCGTGCTGCGGTTTTAAGGAGCAAGAGACAAAAGGGCGGCCGAGCCGCCCTCTTATTTCGTAGATGAATGGCGGATTACCGCATCGACTGCTCTATTTCCGAAATCCAATCGGGACGCTTCAGCACTTCACGCGGCTTCGGCCCGTCGGCGGCGCCTACGATGCCATCCTGTTCCATCAGATCGATGAGATGAGCGGCGCGGCCATAGCCAATCCTTAGCCGCCGTTGCAGCAGGGAAGTAGAAGCCTTGCCGAATTCCACAACCAGCCGCACGGCATCTTCGTAGAGCGGATCGTGCTCAGCTTCTTCGCTGCTGTCGCCCAGCTCTCCCGCTGCAGCGACTTCGCTCTCTTCCTTGGGAGGAGCCTGTAGGAACTGTTCCTGATACTCGGCTGTACCTTGCGAACGCCAGAACTCGACTACCGCGGCAATTTCTTTTTCCGTGACGTAGGGTGCGTGCAGGCGGTGGACGCGGGCCGAACCCGACGGCAGATAAAGCATGTCGCCTCGACCCAGTAAGGCTTCGGCGCCGTTGGCATCGAGAATGGTACGCGAATCAACTTTGGTGGCAACGCGGAAGGAGACTCGGGCCGGGAAATTGGCTTTGATCAACCCGGTGATGACGTCGACAGAAGGCCGCTGCGTCGCTAAGACCAAGTGGATTCCGACGGCACGCGCCATTTGCGCCAGACGCGTAATCGACTCTTCCACGTTATTCTGGTCAAGCATCATCAGGTCAGCTAATTCGTCGATGATGATGACGATGTAGGGCAGCGGGCGTTCGTCAGGATTCTCTTCAAAGAGACTCGGGGTTCCGTCGCCCTCGAACAACCGGTTGTACTGATCAATATTGCGCACACCTTTGCTGGCCAAGAGCTTCAGTCGCCGCTCCATCTCGCGGACTGCGTTGCGCAGAACGTTGGCCGCTACTTTGGGCTCGGTGATGATCGGAGTGTAGAGATGAGGCACGCCTTCATAAACACCCAACTCCAACCGCTTGGGGTCGACCAGCACCAGCCGCACCTGCTCCGGCGTGGCCTTATACAGGATCGACATGATCATGGCGTTGATGGCCACGCTCTTGCCGGTTCCAGTAGAACCTGCAATCAGCAGGTGCGGCATGCCGGCCAGGTCTGCGACCACGATGCGGCCATTGATGTCTTTGCCCATGGACAGCGTGAGCTTGGACTTGGAGCCCATGAATTCATGGGCCTCGATGTTTTCCCGCAGCCAAATCATCTCGCGCTCACGGTTGGGAACCTGAATACCCACGGTCGACTTGCCCGCCATGCGCTCGATAAGAATGCTTTCGGCGCGCAGACCCAGGCAAAGATCGTCGGTGAGATTGGTGATCCGGCTGTACTTAATGCCAGCCTCGGGCTTGAACTCGAAAGTTGTGACCACCGGCCCCGGATTGATTTGAGTAACCTGTCCGCGAACGTCGAACTCGGCGCATTTTTCGGTCAGGACCTTGGCGACCAGCTTCAGTTCGTCTTCGTCGATGGTGTGCTGCTCGTCAGGACGATGCAGCAGACTGCTGGGAGGCAGTTTGTACCCTCCTGCAATCTTCGGCATGGTCGTCTTGGGCTTTTGCGAACTGTCGGCGCGTTCAGTGACTTCAGGGCTCATCGCCGCGTCCGGAACCGGCTGGGCCGGGGCCTCTCGAACCACGCGTTCCGCCGCAGCTCTCTCGATCCCAGACTTGACCGGAGGAGGAGGAGGGTCCGGTATCATTCTGGCGGGCACCAGTTGAGCGCTAACCACCGGTCGCGCGGCACGCTTCTTATCCAATTCCTTTTGCGCCCGCTTGCGGGCACGCATTTCTCGCCAATCCTTGTAGCGCTCCCAGAGCGCGATCGTGAAGGCAAACCGGGTGGGCAGCCAGAATCGCAGCGCGGAGAACGAGAATGCAGTTGAGAGATAGAGAGCAACCGCCAGAATTGTTCCACAGACGATATAGGCGCCAGCGAGGTTGAGGTAGCGAATCAGTACATCGCCTACCACTCGGCCCAGTAGTCCCTCGATGGGGATTAGCTTCATCCAGCGCAGGTGCCCGGGAAGCAGGGCCAGCAGCGCAGGGACAAAGATCAGGAGCCCAATGGCGCCCACACATTTGGCGAACGGGTACTGCACCTTACGCGAGCGGAACCAGCGGATGCCCAACACGGCCACCAGTCCAGGCAGCAAGAAGGCGCCAATTCCGAAGAACTGCAACAGGACGTCGGAAGCAATTGCACCGACGATCCCAATCCAGTTGCGCGCTGCCCGCGTGTCGGTCAGTACTGAAGCGCTGTTCAGCGATGGGTCGAGCGGCGAATATGAAACCACGGCGAGGAAAAGAAGGAGCGCGCAGACACAGAGAACGAATCCGATCAGCTCATTCAGCCGCCGGTTGCCGGTGGGGAGAAAGATCCTGGAGAGAAGGCTCATGTTGGCGTAAATTCCGCACCCGGCGCCGGAGAGACGTTCCGCGGCGCCGCAACCAGGCCAGAGCTCAATAATTATGCCAAGAACAATCCAAGGCTACAATCGGGATTTCCCCCACGGTATCGAGTTGGTTCAGGGCAACCGGCAGCCAAAATTTCAAGTCAATGTTAACAAAGGACTTACCAGGGACACTTGGTTGGGGTCTTTCTCGCGCAGCGGTCAAGAACCTATCATCCCCTTCGCCCCAGCTAGGACGGCAATGCCAAGCAGAATCCGGTAAACGGCGAAAGGGGCGAATCCGCGGCGGCGCACCCAGGCCATAAGCCAGGCCACCGAGCCGTAGGCCACGAGGAAGGAAACTACAAAACCGATGCCCAGGACTACCCATCCATGAGCGTTGATCTGGGAGACCCCTATGGGATTGGCGCCGCCCTTACCACGCAGCGATTTCAGGAGGTCATAACCGGTGGCTGCCACCATGGTTGGGATGGACAGGAAAAACGAAAATTCCAGGGCAGCGGCGCGTGACATTCCTACCAGCTGACCGGCCGCAATCGTGGACATAGATCGCGAGGTGCCGGGGAAGACAGCGGAGAGAATCTGGCAGGCGCCGATCCAGATCGCCTGGCCCAGCGATATGCTTTCCATCCTCCAGGTGCGAATCGGCGTGCCGGGCGCGTTCGGTCCCAGAGCTTCCCAGTGGGCTTTCATGGCGTCGACGATCCACATCACAATGCCGCCGATGAGCAGCGAACTGCCCATGATGAGGAGGCTCTCCAGGTGCTTGCCAATAACCTTCGTCAAAAGAAATGCAGGAATGGCGGTGACGATGAAGGCAACAACCGTCAACCCAAGCGGATGAGTAAGGGGAGTTCGGTCCCGGTTCTCACCTTGCGGAAAAGTGGAGAGGAATTTCGTGATCCGGGACCAGAAATAGACGGACAGGCACAGAATCGCTCCCAGCTGGATGACGATGGTGTACATCTTCCAATAGCCGTCAGCCAGGTTGATGTTGAAGAGAGCTTCGGCGATACGCAGGTGGGCAGTGGAACTCACGGGTAGAAATTCGGTGAGGCCCTCAATAATTCCTAGTATCACGGACAGCAGATAATCGTTCAATCTTCCTCCGACGTGACCTCACGTGTGGGCCGGGTTTTTGATCCGGGCGGACGAGTCGGAGACCCGCCTCCACAAAGCTCATTCCACTGCATTCCCGTAGGTGGGGACGTTCTGCTGGATCAAGTAAATCAGGCGCTGCGCCCGGGTTGCCCAGTCTGCCTGCTGCGCATATTGGCTGACTACCTTCTGGGCCAAGGCCAGAGCGCGGTTCCTCGACTCTTCTGATTTCTTGGCTTGCTCTTCCGTCTTATAAATCTCGATTAGGGCCGAGCGGCGCCAGGCAGCATCGTACAAGGCTTGCGCGGCAGCAGGTGAATTTGGACGATCATTAGCGTACTTTTCGTAAATTTCCGCCTCTTTGTCCGGGCACTTCGACGACCCTTGCCAGTCACCGCACACTTTGTTGTCGAGCAAGCTGAAGGCGGCCAGGTCGGCCCAGCGAGAGCCGGGGAATTTCTTCATGACCAGCTTCATCCATTCTTCGTTCATGCCTTCCCGCAAGAAAGACTCTTTGGTTCGTGCCGAAGGGCGCGACATGACATCTTCTTTTTCCAACTGCCAGCGAATGTCGGCTGCGCGGTAAAGTGATTGAGGCGCAAGGGGGGAGTTGGGAAAATCGTCGTAAACGCGGCGATAGAGCCGCATGGCATCCTGTGCTGCGCCCCGCCGGCCATGGCGGCGGCTGGCCTGGTCCTCAGAGTCGGCGGCCTCGCCGTACAGAATCTTGTCGCCATCGGGAGTTGAGGGGCGCACCACACCCTTGTCTTGAACCCACCCGGTCACAGTTTTCTGTGCATTCTCTTCCTCTTCGATGAAGGCGGCGTCTGGCGTGCGCGCAGGACCGAGCAGGGCTTCCACATGAATCCAGTTGCGTGTGGTCTCCAGGATGATCAGCTCGCGGCCTCGCTCAGCATTGGCAAGCTTTGCCGAAGTGGTATCCGGGCTGAGATAGACGACAGCCTCGCGTACCAGCGCCGCGCGCTCTACCGCCCGGGCCGTTGAACACGACATGATCGCCAGCATTGCGCTTGCGAGCCAGCGATGAGACTTCATAACTGCCGGCCTCCTGATTTGGTTCATCATGTGTTTTGGTGCGCTTCGGCCTGGAGTTCCTCCAGTGTTTCCGGCGCAATATTCCCGCCACTGATGACGGCGACATTGACCCTCGTGCGCGGCAGTTGATCGCGGCGGAACACAAATGCTGCGGCCGCGACCGCGCCACTTGGTTCGGCTATGGTCTTCGGGTCGGTGGCCAGTCGCCGCATGGTGTCGCAGATTTCTTCTTCGCTCACGGTCACGATGTCGTCCACGTACTGGCGAATGTGCTGGAAATTGATTTCTCCGATGCTCTGGGTGCGCAATCCATCGGCCGCAGTGCGCGAAACCTGTTCGGCAGGGAACTGGACGACTTTTCCGGAGTGCAAACTGGCTTGGGCATCGGCGGCCAGTTCCGGCTCGGCGCCAATGACCTTCACCGATGGTTTGCTGAGCTTCATAGCGGTCGCAACCCCGCTGATCATGCCTCCGCCCCCAACCGGCACAATCACTGTTTCCACGTCCGTAAGATCCTCCAATATCTCGAGGCCAATGGTGCCTTGGCCGGCGATGATTTGTTCGTCGTTGTAGGGAGGTACGATGACGTAGCCGTGCTGGGCGGCGAGTTCCTCAGCTTTGGCCTTGCGCTCATCGCTGCCGGGGCCAACTAGCACGATTTCAGCGCCCATGGATGCGGTGGCTTCACGCTTGTTTTCAGGTGCATTGCGTGGCATGACGACTACTGCCTTTACCCCTAAGGCGCGGGCCGCATAGGCAACGCCCTGGGCATGGTTCCCACTGGAATAGGTAATGACGCCACGCCGGCCTTCATCGTCTGATAGAGAAACAATTTTGTTGTAGGCGCCGCGCAGTTTGAAAGCGCCAATGGGCTGGAGATTTTCCGTTTTTAAGTACAGGCGACGATCACCGCGCATGCCGTCGAGTTCATGAATATGCGATTGCACCAGCGGAGTGCGCACGGTAACACCGCGGAGCCGCGATTGCGCCTGCTTGATGTCGTCTAAAGATACGATTAGTGAATCTCCAATCCGCCCGCTAGATTTCGAGGATTACCGGCATGATCAGCGGCCTTCGCTGCGTCTGCTTCGAAATATAGCGTTTTAAATCGGCGCGAATTTTTTCCTTGATGACACCGTAATCAGCTTTCTCCTCGTCGCTGGAGACGTCTAGCGTCTGCATGACCGTTTGCCGCGCGCCGTCCATAAAGCCATCCTCTCCACCGGCGAAGCCTCGAGTCACGATCTCGGGGCTGGTCTCCACACGGCCCGTCAGCTTGTTGATCGCGATGATCGGTAAAACGATGCCGTCTTCGCTCAGGTGGCGGCGGTCCTTGATGATCAGGTCTTCTACGACATCGGTGCGCGAGCCGGAATCGATGCACACACGGCCGACGTTCACGCGTCCGACTTTTCGCGCGCCCAGTTCGTCGAACTCCAGGATGTCGCCGCTTTCAATCAGTATGACGCTGCCCACGGAGCCGTGCATTGACGCCGCCAGCTCAGCATGCAGCTTCAGTTGTCGGTACTCGCCGTGAATCGGGATGAAATAGCGCGGCTTAACCAGGTTCATGATCAGCTTCAATTCTTCCTGGCTGGCGTGACCACTGACATGTACCGGGGGCGAGGAACCATCTTCGTAGATGACGTGCGCCTCGCGGCGGAACAAGTGGTCGATCATTCGATAGATGGTTTTCTCGTTACCAGGAATGATGCGCGACGATAGCACCACCGTGTCACCCTTCTCGATTTTGGCGTGCTTGTGATTGTCTACCGCAGCGCGAGACAGCGCCGACATCGGTTCACCCTGAGTGCCACTGATCAGCACGCACACCTTCTCCGGGGCGAAGTTCTTCATCTCTCCCGGATGAATCAGCAGGTTGTCAGGAATTTCGACGTATCCGAGGTCTTCTGCGATCTCGGCGGAGGAAGCCATCGAACGGCCAATAAAAGCGACCTTACGGCCGTGCTCGTGCGCGAGCTCCACTGCCAGCTTGATCCGGTGAATGGAGGAGGAGAAACAGGAGATGAAAAGACGGCGCTGGGTGCGGGCGAAGATTTCATCGAACTTGCGGCGGACCGCGCGCTCGCTGGGCGTATAGCCTTTGCGCTCGACATTGGTGGAGTCCTGAAATAATGCGAGCACACCTTCTTTGCCGTATTCGGCAAAAGCGTGCAGGTCAAAGAGACGTGTATCCGTAGGTGTGGGGTCAACTTTGAAGTCACCCGTGTGTAGGACAACTCCAAGTGGTGTATGCACAGCGAGCGCGACGCAATCCACAAGGCTGTGCGTGACCTGAATAGGATGAATGGTGAACGGGCCAATGCGGAAGCGGTCACCAGGGTTTATTTCGCGGAGGTCTACCTCGTCCAGCAGTTCATGCTCTTCGAGCTTGTCTTCCACATAGGCGAGGGTGAATTCTGTTCCCCAGACCGGGACCTTGAGTTCCGACAAGATCCAGGGAAGGGCGCCGATGTGGTCTTCGTGGCCATGGGTGAGCACGATGGCGCGAATCCGCTGGCGATTTTCTTGCAGGTAAGAGATATCGGGAACAACGATATCCACGCCCAGCAACTCGGATTCAGGGAACATCAGGCCGGCGTCGATGACAATGATGTCGTCACCCCAGCGCATGGCCATGCAGTTCATTCCGAACTCGCCCAGGCCGCCCAAGGGCACGATTTGCAGCTTGCCAGTTGGCATTGGGAATAATTGATGCTAGCACAGGAGTAGCCAGTACCCAGTAGCCCGGTTGCCGTCTTCTGCGGTAAGGTCTAAAGATGTCGGAGGAGTCAAAGCGTTCCTGGTTAACCCGGCGCGCGGAAGAAGCCCTCAAGCGCGGTTTCACGCGTGCCTACGACACGGTCAAAGTCGATCCTGCAAAGTATCTGTTACAACTGCAAGCTGCACACGGCCTCCCCATCAGCAGCTTTAACGGGGTGTTCTCGGTCGAAGTCGGTGCGCTGGACAATGTTGCCGGCGATATCGTCCGCGGGGCGATGAAAGTTGCGGCCGTCGAAGGCGCCGGTCTCGGTGTCGCTGGGCTGATCACGATCATTCCCGATCTCAGCATCCTGGCGGCAATCACGTTGCGCACGGTCCAGAAGCTCAGCCTGCTTTATGGATTCGAGTACAACACGGATGATGAAATCGCGGAGCTCTGGGTCGCGGCGGCCAGCGCGGCCGGGGTGGACATCAGCCGGGAATTGCTGGAAAAAGAGGTAGTCAACCGATTCGTGCCCCGCGTGATCCAGCGCATTGCCGCCCAAGCCAGCGGGGAAGTGGTGGAGAAGTGGGCAGGGCGTCTGATTCCCCTTGCCAGTTCTGTCCTTGGCGCCGGGCTCAATTACTACTTCGTGCGCGCCTGGGGCCAGCGGGCTCAATCGCATTTCCGGGGGAAACACTTGGCCGTGCGGCGACAGCTTTCCGCAGCCCAGGCATCAGTGACGACGGACGATCCGCCTCTGCTGTCATCCTGAATGACCGTTTTGTCATCCTAGGGGAAGGGAAGGATATGCATTTCTTTTGCTAAACAGAGCATCTAAGAAACACTATGCACCCGATGCATCACTTTCCATGCTCGGCGGTTCTGTTTGATCTTGATGGCGTGCTTGTCGATTCCACCCACTCCGTGGAACGCCAGTGGCGCACTTGGGCGGAGGAAGTCAAAATTCCTCCCCAAAAAGTGTTGGAGATTGCTCACGGTCGCCGCACGATCGAGGTAGTGCAGTTGATGGCACCGCACCTCGACGCCGAGGCCGAGGTGCGAAAAATCGAAGAGAGAGAAGCGCACGACTCAGACGGGGTGAAGGTTATGCCGGGAGCGGCCGCATTGCTAGCGGCTATTCCGAACGGCCGATGGTGCGTGGTGACTTCGGGAACGAAATACCTGGCCGCTTCGCGACTGCGCGATGCCAAATTGCCGGTTCCGAAAATTTTGATCTCAGCGGACGACGTCAGGGAAGGGAAGCCGCACCCCGAGCCTTATTTGAAAGGCGCTCACGGACTGGGCGCGAATCCGGCTGAGTGCCTGGTTGTCGAAGATGCCCCTCAGGGAATTCAGGCGGCACGCGCCGCGGGGATGAGAGTGATTGGATTGACCAGCACCTATTCTGCCTCCTCTCTCGCGGAAGCGGATGCGGTTGTGAAGCAGTTGGGGCAGTTAGCAGTGCGCAACGGTTCTTCCGGCAAACTGGAAATTACCGTGAGGTGATGGTGCGCGGCCATCGCGGCCAATTTCTAGCGCAGGAAATCTTCTAATTCAATTCCGCGATCCGTCTTCTCATCCCGATATTTCACGATCACGGGTGTATAGAGCGACAGGTTCCATTCGGCGGCTTTGCCTTTTGAAACCGCACGTGCGCCGGGAACGACCACTGCGTTCTCAGGCACCTCAAGGGGCGCCTCCGGAGCAGCACGATAAATTTGCCCGCGAACCGTATCGTAGAGTGGGGTCGAACGGGTGAGAATGGTTCCCGCTCCCAGGACGGCTCGCGCCCGGACCAATGTCCCTTCGTAAATACCGCAGTTTCCGCCGACCAGGACATCGTCTTCAATTACGACCGGGGCAGCATTGACCGGCTCCAGCACTCCTCCGACCTGGGCTCCAGCGCTCAAATGAACACGCTTGCCGATCTGCGCACAGGAGCCTACCAGGGCGTGCGAATCGATCATGGTGCCTTCGTCAACGTATGCACCAACGTTGATGAACATAGGAGGCATACAGATGACTGAGGGAGCAACGTACGCGCCTAGTCGAACCGAAGAGCCGCCGGGCACCACCCTCACACGGTCAGCAACTGCGAAGTGGCGAGCAGGAAAGGTGTCCTTGTCGACGAACGACAGGCCGCGGCCGTCCCCCGTCTCACTGAGTTCGCCGAGGCGGAAACCCAGCAGGATGCCTTGCTTCACCCATGCATTCACGATCCACCGCTGGCCAGACTTTTCCGCAGCGCGGATTTTGCCCTGGGTAAGGGCATGGCGGAATTCGAGGAAGACTTTGCGCGCTTCAGAATCGCGCTCGACTTCCTTCAGCGAGAAGAGACGTTCGATGGAGGCCTGCAGCGATTGCATGGAAGGGAAGTATAAAGGAATTGCCGATTGCCAATTAATTGCCAATTGTCGATTGCCAATTGAACTGAACCGGCAATCGAAAATCCTAAATACATTTGCATTCGCTGCGAATCAACACACCAATCATGGTCTGAGAGGCGCTCCGCGCTTCGGAGAGAGTAGCGAAGGGGCCGTGCCAGCGGGCATGGTTGGCATCGTGCCCAGCCGGGCGTCCCTTCCCGCTGTTGCACTGACCGCAAGAGGCGCGATGTAAGACGGCTTTGTGAGGCCCGGCGTGCCAGTTCTCGTAAATGTAGAATTCGACAGCATCCGCCGCGGGGGCCGCAGGCTTAGTGATTGCTCCAACTTCAGTTGCAATTCTCTGCAGGCGTGACCGCGTGTCCCGCTTCATGGGTAACAGCGGCAGCCGATACACTTCCTGAATTTTCCCCATCATCGCCAACACGGCTTTGACCGGCAGCGGATTGGATTCGATGAAGTTGGCCTGCATCAGCGGAAGATATTTGCGATGAAGCCGTCGAGCAGTATCCCAGTCATTGTTGAGTGCGGCGCGCGTCATCTCAGCCATTTCGCGCGGAATTTCGTTGGACGCTACCGAGATGATGCCCACGCCACCCACGGCGATGACCGGCAAAGTCACGGCATCATCACCGGAGAACACCAGGAAGGTTTCGGGAACGGCATTGCAGACCTCGGCGATCTGCGACATGTTGCCGCTGGCTTCCTTTACGCCGATGATGTTCGGCACTTCCGCGAGCCGGGCGAGGGTGGTCGGTTCGATGTTCGCGCCCGTCCGTCCGGGAACGTTGTAGAGGATCAGAGGTTTGTTTACCGCTTCGGCGATCGACTTAAAGTGGCGATATTGGCCTTCCTGCGTAGGCTTGTTGTAGTACGGGGATGCGGTCAGAATTGCATCCACGCCAGGACGGTCTGCGACTTCCTTTGCCTTGTCGACCGCGTCGTGCGTCGAATTGGAAGTCGCACCGGCGACGATGGGCACGCGGCCCGCAGCCACCTCAATCGTTAGATCAATAACTCGAAGCCACTCCTCGTGCGAGAGTGTCGGCGTCTCGCCTGTGGTGCCGCAGGGAACGAGGAAGTCGATGCCTGACTCCACCTGCCACGCCACGAGGGCACGAAGGGCTTGTTCGTCGACCGAAGTGTCGGCCTTAAAAGGAGTGACGAGTGCGGTTCCACATCCTCTTAATTTCATAAAAAGAGAGAATAGCGCGGATGGCGGTATTGTACACAAGAGGGGGTAGAAACTGGCTTGTGCGGACTGGACAAAATCAAGAACAGATTCCTCGCGAGCTGACGCCCGCTTGATTGGACAAGACAGAGAAGGCGGACTGGCTATAGCTGGCGCCAGATGTCTTTGAAATCGTAGAAGCCCTTCTTCCCGGCAAGCCATTCGGCGGCACGGATCGCTCCTTCAGCGAAGCCGCGGCGGGACTTGGCATCGTGGCAGATATAAATATTGTCATTGGGAGAGTCGTAGACAAGCTCGTGCATACCGATTACGTCGCCTTCGCGGAAAGAGATGATTTCCAGTTCAGCGCCGCCCGCGTGCTGAACTTCCTTCTGGATGGCAACGGCTGTGCCGGAAGGAGCGTCCTTCTTGTGAACATGATGACGCTCGAAGATCTGCCCGTAATAGCCATGCTGAAGAGCTGCGGCGGAAGTGCGGGCTATATCAAAAAACAGATTCACGCCAACTGAAAAATTTGCGCCAAAAAGAAGGCCGGTCCCGCTCTTTTCTACCAGCTTGCGGATGTTGGGCAGTTCGCCATACCAGCCGGTGGTCCCGACGACCATATTCTTCGAGGCATGGACGCAGGCCGAAATATTCTCCAAGACCGCGTGCGGCGCAGTGAAGTCAATCACGAGATCGATGTTGTGCAAGTTGTCTGCCGTGAGTGCCGAGGCGTGGGGATTATCGGCCGCGCGCAGGACACGAACTTGGTGCTTGCGATCCCGTGCTACTCCGGCAATCAGAGAGCCGGTTTTGCCGTGGCCAAGCAGGAGGAGGTTCATAGGAAGAATTTCAACGCCGAAAACGCCGAGTGCGCCGAGAAAACCATATCGAGAAAACCATATATGGTAGGCAAGCCTAGAACAAGCGGAGGCAGGGGGAGGAGCAAAAGAAAACCGGGCTGCGAGCCCGGTTATCTCAGCGTCGAGTTGAGATGCGGTTACATTTCACACGGCGCATAGCTGGCGCCGAAGGGTGCACCCGATCTCGGTTAGGACCGGTCCGGATCCCGGATGTGCACGTCCTCAGGTCAGCTCTTCAAATCCACGAGGAGCGGAAAAGAGCCGGTTCTACCAAAGCAAAAATTGTGCCAAACTTGAATGCTTCTCATACGACTTTCATGAGTTATTCTAACCTACTGAAAATAAGTTACTTGAGATTAGTATCAAAATACCAGAGGGGAACTGCAAATCTGCTTTCCTCAGACAGGGGTCAAAGTTTTGCACAAGTTGGAGAGTCCACCGACACTTGGGCAGCAGCAGGTCTACAGCTCGCGGCGGCCTTCGATAGCCTTAAGCATGGTGATTTCGTCGGCGTACTCGATGTCGCTGCCGACGGGAATGCCCATGGCAATGCGGGTCACCTTCAGACCGGGGCGCTTGAGTTGTCCCGACAGATAGACTGCGGTTGCTTCGCCTTCGACTGTAGGGTTGGTAGCAATGATGATCTCATCGACTTGCCCGAACTCGACCCGGCGCAATAGGTTGGAGATTCGCAACTGCTCCGGGCCCACCCCCTGCAACGGGGAAATTGACCCGTGCAGGACATGGTAAGCGCCGTTGAAGTGGCGCGTCTTCTCGATGGCAGCGATGTTCGTCGGTTCCTCGACGACGCACACCAGGCGTTGGTTGCGCGTCGGGCTGCTGCAATAGGTGCAGGGATCGACGTCGGTGATGTTGTTGCAGATCGAGCAAAGGCGGAGCTTGGCCTTGACGTCGCGGACAGCCTCAGCCAATGCTTCGGCATCGCTGGAGCGCAGGATGTGGAAGGCCAGGCGCTGAGCGCTCTTACTTCCGATCCCGGGCAGCTTTTTCAGTTCATCAATGAGCCGGGTCATCGGCTCGGCAAAGCGGGACATAGGATTTTCGAATTGACGGATTTACGAATTGACAAATTTGCCTCGTACAAACTTCCACAATTCGCAAATTCATCAATCACTACGTGTTCACAATCCGGGGATGCCCATGCCACCCAGCATTCCGCCTACGGTGGACTGGACGGCCTCATCGACTTTTCGGGCTGCCTCGTTGACCGCGGCGGCAACCAGGTCCTGCAGCATCTCGACATCGCCGGACTTCACCACCTCGGGGTCGATCTTGACGCTCAGAAGCTGCTTGCGGCCGTCCATTTTCACGGTGACGCTGCCGCCGCCAGAGGAGGCCTCGACCACAGTCTCCTGCATTTTCTTCTGGAGCACGTCATACTGCTTGCGTGCCTGGGAAATCATGTCTTGCAGATTGAAGCCACCCATGGAAAACCTCTGAAGTTTCGAGTTTCAAGCTTCTAGTTTCGGGTGTGAAGTATCCATCGAGATATTCATGCACTTCTCGAAACTTGAAACTGGAAACTTGAAACTCGTCCTACCTCTTTTCCCGATAATCAATAATCGTCCGGATTTCTGCGCCGAATTTTTCCTTCATCCGGCGCACAATCGGGTCCAGCTCCACCCGCGCTCGTCCGCTGCCGTTCGACGTCTCGCGCGGTGGAGGCGCCTGCCTGGTTCCCCCGGAAACTACTTTAAATTTGACTGACCTTCCCAGCACGCCACTCGCGGCCGCGGTAGCTATGCGCCGGGTGTCAGCTCCCAATGACATGTCAATTACAGTTGCTGATTCAGCAACCTTGATCACCAGTTCGTTGCCTTCTACTTTCCATTCGCCAGTTTCGAGCATGGACGCCAGCATGCGGTGATCGGCCAATGCGTTAAGCACCGCCTTGCGAAGGTCGGGAGCTGCAGCTTGGGGATCAGCGATGTCGGCGATCTGCTCTCTTACCGGAGCGGTAGCTGGAGCAGCCGCCCCCATGACCACACCCGGTACTAACTGCGGACCCACGGCTGGAGTGCTGTCGGCGGACAATTCTGGTTTACTGCCGCCTTTGCGAGCTGAGTCCGCAGCAAAGGGCGAGACATGGCCGGAGCGAGTGGCAGGCTCTGCAGCGTTGCGCCGGCTGTGGGTGATCGGACGAGCGGCGGACGGAGTGCCTGAACTCCTGGGAGCGGTTGCAGGCTGCACTGCAGCTTCACTGAGTAATTGCTCGATCGGAAGCAGGCGCTGAGCGTGGGCCATCTTCAACAGGCCCAGCTCCAGATGGAAGCGCTGCTCCTGTTTGTAGCCAAGTTCGCTGTGCGTGCGCAGCATGATTTGCAGATGGCGCGCCAAATCCTCCTCGCCGAATAACTCTGCAACGCGTGCCACGCGCGTGCGCTCGTCGGCGGAAATCTGCAGCAGAGGCGAGTCGCCTCCCGCAACCTTGGCCACTACTGCATTGCGGAGAAAGCGCACCAGCTGGCGCGCGAAATGGGTCGGACTATGGCCTTCACTGATAAGTCTATCGACCAGGCGCAGGACATCTTCACTAGAACCGCGCGAGACTGCTTGCATGACGTCTTCGAGCACGCCTGAGGGCGCGGCTCCTACCAATTGTCGAATCGAAGCGGCAGTGACACGACCCTCACAAGAGGCAATTGCCTGATCCATGATGGAGAGTGCGTCGCGCATGGAACCATCGCCGGCTTCGGCGAGCAACGCCAGCGCGTCCTCATCAGCCGCGATGTTTTCTTTGGCCGCAAGGTCCTTCAGCTGTTGCAGGATTTGCTCAAATCGCACCGCCCGGAAGCTGAAATGCTGGCAGCGTGAACGGATGGTTTGCGGGATGTCCTCAGGCTGGGTGGTCGCCAGCATGAACACCACGTGACCAGGAGGTTCTTCCAGAGTCTTCAGCAAGGCGTTGAAGGCGGCGTCGGTGATCTGATGAGCTTCGTCGAGAATGTAGATCTTGAAGCGATCGCGGGCAGGCCGGTAACGGGCCGCCTCGCGCAGCTCGCGGATTTCATCGATACCACGATTGGTAGCTGCGTCGATCTCGATCACGTCCACTGAGTTCCCGGCGCGAATCTCGGTACAGGAGTCGCATACCCCACAGGGCTCGGTCACCGGGTGGTCCTTAGTCCGGCAGTTCAGGGACATGGCCAGGATCCGGGCTACGGTGGTTTTCCCTATCCCTCTGTGTCCGCTGAAGATGTACCCGTGCGCGGTACGGCCCTGCTCAATGGCATTCTTTAAGGTTTGAGTGACGTGTTCCTGTCCGATGACCTCGGAGAACTTCTGGGGCCGGTACTTACGCGCGAGAACCTGGTAGCTCATGGAGGACGAAACCTGATTATACGTGATGCCCCGAAGGCCGCCCGGAATTGGGCCGTCCGGGGTGGCTGTTATACCCTGTCGTTAGCAAGTTAAAATGTCCGGTTTTCTTAGCACGTGAAATGTCCGGTTTGAGTTAAACGACCAGCAGCAGTCGGGGCTGTGGGAAAGTGGGAAAGTCGGGTTTTGGACTTTTCCACCTCGCGGCTTTTCCACAGCCCGTCCGCGCTGCGTTTTGTTGTCTGCCAGGGTCGCACCTTGGGCGCTGTATCGGCCCAGGCGGTGCGGTCCATGGGT
>Ga0209801_1000042_pt1 | contig 88499 bp, 61 predicted proteins | sample GraSoiAngelo_127_FD_185884 | JGI IMG/M metagenome (GOLD analysis project Ga0209801, IMG submission 185884) | Grasslands soil microbial communities from the Angelo Coastal Reserve, California, USA - 14_0927_09_40cm (SPAdes) (version 2) | ecosystem: Environmental > Terrestrial > Soil > Grasslands ... | reverse complement strand
GTCCCGCCACAGGGGAAGCCTCGACACCAAAGACAGCGCCATCGGAAACCGCGCCAAGTCCCGCCACAGGGGAAGCCTCAGCACCAAAGACAGCGCCATCGGAAACCGCGCCAAGTCCCGCCACAGGGGAAGCCTCAGCACCAAAGACAGCGCCATCGGAAACCGCGCCAAGTCCCGCCACAGGGGAAGCCTCGACACCAAAGACAGCGCCATCGGAAACCGCGCCAAGTCCCGCCACAGCGGAAGCCTCGACACCAAAGACAGCGCCATCGGAAACCGCGCCAAGTCCCGCCACAGGGGAAGCCTCGACACCAAAGACAGCGCCATCGGAAACCGCGCCGGGTCCCGCCATAGCTCCGCTGCCTCCTTCCGTGAAGGCCCCGCCTTCTCCATCGCCCATGCCCACTTCGTTGGGAGTCGCCACGGCAACCGCCGTTGGGCAATCGCCATCGCCAAAAACCACGGCCGATCGCCAAGACCCCCGGCCCGCCTCAAAACTCACGGTAGCCAGCAGTCCTCAAGACACAGGGGCGGTGCGCGGAAACGTTCACGATCCCGACGGCACCGCCGTGCCGGATACCAATGTTGATCTGACCAACTCGAGCGGAGGGCAGCGCCTTAGCACGACAACCGACGAAGACGGCGTTTTTGAGTTTACGAAAGTCCCTCCGGGAAACTATGCTCTGCATGTGATCATCCCCGGCTTCGAGCCGGTCGAAAAACCGGTCGTTGTCGGATCGGAACCGCTAGCCCGCATTCGGGTAAAGCTCAAGATTGCGCAGGTTTCCGAGAAGGTGACGGTCAGTGGACAGTCGGTCGTCGTCGCGGAGGAAAATCGCAGCCAGGCTCGATTCGATGAGCACATGGTGATGAACATGCCGGTGCGCGATGCCGACCCTTTGGTTGTTCCTTCTTTGTTTCTCAACCCTGCGGTGGTCGGTTCGAGCGGACCGACTCTCATTGTGGATGGCGTGGAGACCAGTTCTCTCGATCTGCCCACTTCGAGCGTGAAAAGCGTGACCGTCGACCAGAATCCGTATTCGCCGGAATTCGGACGGCCCGGCAAGGGCCGGCTGGAAATCACTACCCGGAAAGGCGTCCACAGCCGTTACCGGGGCAACGTGCTCGCGATGTTCCGTAATTCCGCGCTGGATGCCCGTAATGCTCTAGCGGTGGAGCGGCCGGTGCAGCAGCGCGGAATCGGCGAGGTGGAATTGGATGGCCCGCTTACTGGTTCCGGACTGACGACCTTTTTCGTGGCGGGACGCTACCATCTCTTTAACAATAGTGCGGTGGTTGACGCAACCACACCGCCGGGACTGGTCGTAAACAACATTACGACGCCGGGAGGCAGCTTGATAGAGAACGTCGCGGTTCCCGAGCGCACGACCTCTTTGTTCGGCAGGGTCGACAGCCACTTCCGCCCGACTCACACGTTATCCCTTTTCTATAAGTACAAAGATAGCAAGCTGGACAACCAGGGCGTTGGCGGGCTCGATCTTCCGGATCGAGGAACGAACTTTTTTGAGCATGAGAATGAGTTTAGGGCTGTCGAAACGGCAACACCTTCGGCAAATTTTCAAAACCAGGCACGCTTTACCTACAAACAGGACCGTCAGAGTACAACCAGCGTGTCCAATGACCCTGCCGTAATTGTCCTCGGTGCCTTCAATTCCGGAGGCGCCCAAACGGACCGCCACTTGACGGAAACCATGGCCGACGCGCAGGACGTGGCCTCGCTTTTTTACGGCCGCCATAATCTGAGGTTCGGTACGGGGGTGAAACTCCGGTACTTCTCCGCCGAAGACCGCTCCAATTTTGGCGGTACCTTCACTTTTTCGAGCCTGGCAGATTTCCAGAGCACGCCATCCCCGCAGCCCTCGCAGTTCAACATGAACTTCGGCAATCCCTCGGTTGACTTCCAGGACCACCAAGTTTTTGCCTTTCTGCAGGACCAGCTACGTCTGCTGCCGAACTTGTCGGTTATGGCGGGATTGCGGTATGAGTTCCAGCCCGCTGTTTCCCACTACCAGAATCTAGCTCCGCGTCTCGCGGTGGCTTACTCCCCCGGAGGCACCAACCGCATTCTCTCGAACACCGTGTTCCGCGGGGGCTTCGGAATTTTCTACGATCGGCAGCCATACTTGATGCAGCAAGACGGCCTCCTTTATGACGGGTCGGCTATCCGCGGGATCGTTCTATCTTGCCCGTTATCCTGCCCGTCCTACCCTAACGCCTTTCTGCCTGGCAACCCGCCGGCGGCCGTGGCTACACCTAGCATCAGAACGACTGATCCCAATATCCGCTTCCCCTATCTGATGCAGGGCAGTCTGGCGATTGAGCGCAAACTCTGGCGCGGCCAGAATTATCTCACGCTGGAACTTTCGACCGTGCGTGGCCTGGACCTCTACCGCTCGCGCAACATCAATGCCCCGCTCCCCGGGACCATCAGCCCTCCCAACCCCAATTTTGTCAACATTGATCAATTCGAGGCCTCGGGCTCCTCGCGCAGCAATAGCTTGTCCATCGCCTACAAGGGGGACGTCCACAAACTGAATATCATGCTTCAATATGTCCTCTCCCGCACTCTTGACGACGTTAATGACGTCAAGAACGGCTTTCTTTATACGCCGGCCAATAATTACAATCCGCACGGCGACTGGGGCCGCTCGGATCTCGACCGCAGGCATCGCTTCAATGCGGTTTTCCTCTATCCATTGCGGTTCGGCTTTCATGTGTCGGGAATCGTCAATGTCTGGTCGGGCCTCCCCTACAACATCACCACGGGCAAGGACGACAATTACGATACCGTCTTTAATGATCGCCCCCTGGGCCTTTGGCGCAATGCCGGGCGCGCGGCGGGCTACACCGACGTGGACTTGCGTCTGACCAAACGCTGGCGGGTCACGCACAGCGAGCATGCGCACTTTGTCGAAGCTGCGGTGGACGTCTTCAATATCTTCAACCACACAAATTTTGGAAGCTACAACGGTGTACTCTCCTCGCCGACGTTTGGCCAACCCTACACCGCCAACTCCGCCCGGCAGCTCCAGGTTTCTGTGCGTTATCACTTCTGAACTCTAAAACAAAGGCAGAGGGGGCACCCAAATGCGTGACCAACGAAAGAGCGTGCTGCTGACCGGCGGAGCCGGATTCATCGGATCCCATCTTGCCGAGGCCTTGCTGCGTCGCGGCTCTCGGCTAGCCATCGTGGACAATTTTGATCCCTTCTACGACTACCATTTGAAGAAAGCCAACCTCGAAGCCAGCGCCCGCGTTGGCAGCTACGAGTTTTATGCCGTCGATATTTGCAATAAAGCGCAGCTTTCTCAGATCATGACAGTCCATCGTCCTGAGGTGGTCATTCATCTGGCCGCGTGCGTGGGTGTGCGTCCCTCCATCCGCCAGCCCCACTGGTACGAACAGGTAAACGTGGCTGGCACTTTGAACCTGCTGGAGCTCTGCCGCGAGTTTCATGTGGACAAGTTCATCTTTGGTTCCTCCAGTTCTGTCTATGGCGCCACCGACCGTGCGCCTTTTTCCGAAAAGCAATCGGAATTACGTCCGCTCTCTCCCTATGCGGCCACGAAACTGGCCGGTGAGATGATGGCTTACACCTACGCGCAGTTGTTCAGACTGCAGGTAATCTGCCTGCGCTTCTTCACCGTGTACGGTCCACGGCAGCGCCCAGACCTCGCCATCCGCAAGTTCACAGCGTTGATCGAGGAAGGCAAGCCGCTCCCTATTTTTGGAGATGGTTCGACGGCTCGTGACTATACCCATGTGAGTGATATTGTGGCCGGAATACTGGCTAGCCTTGATTACAGCTTCAAGGTTCCCTCGGACTGTGCCCCCTTTGAGGTCTTTAATCTCGGCAATTCGCATGCGGTCAAGCTCACTGAGCTTATCGAATTGCTAGAGACGGTAACCGGACACAAGGCCATCTGCGAATGGCGCCCCCCGCAGCCTGGCGATTCGCCAGTGACCTGGGCAGATATATCCAAAGCGAGCCACCTGCTCGGGTACCGCCCGGCCACATCCCTCGAAGAGGGGCTTGCAAGTTTTGTGAACTGGTACCGGGACGTGGCGCCGGTGTGGGCGCCCACCGCACACACGGCTGTGGACAGTGTGCAAAATGCATTGGGCTAGATTTCACCGGTCCGCCCGGTGAGTTCATCTGGCAGTCCGGGATGGACTGCAAAGCGCCTGAAGAGTGCATGATTTTGCGTTAAAGAGTATGAGGGAAGGGAGACGTCATGCGAATCGCTTACTATGTTCCCCGTGCAACCTACCTTGAGAGTTGTCCCGGCGGTGAAAAACACACCTCGGGGAGTGGCATGTTCATTACCAACGTGTTGACCGGTCTCAGAGACCGCGGGCATGAGGTGAAAATTATTTCTCGGTTGGACGTGCGTGGCTTCTGGCGTGGCCAGCTCCCCGCGCGTCGTCTCCTCGCCGAGGCGGCTTTGGTGCGCGGGGAAGTTAAGAGATTCTCGCCAGACGCCTGGCTTGTCTACGCCTCTTCGGTTCAGTATCCCGACCTGTTCGGCTGGTGGCAGCATCCCAAAAGGTACGTACTCCTCGGTTGCGAAGGATCAGGCGAGCAAAGAGTCGAGGCGTTGCCCAAACCGTGGCGACACCTGTACACCTTTGCGTTCCGGAAGTCGTTACAGCGAGCGCACAAGGTCGTCGCGGTCCGAGCAATGGGGGAACTCGGAGGAGCGATGCAACATCTCCGCAGTTGGGGGGTTCCTGAAGAAAGAATCTGCTTCCTTCCGCTCGCGGTAAAAACTTGGACGCGCCTGCCCAGCCGCGAGGAAGCACGCCGCGTGCTCGGGCTGCCGCAGGACGGGCCGATCGTCCTGTGCGTGAGCCGCTTTTCGGTTCGAAAACACAAGGATGACCCGCGACCCGGAAAAGCGGAGTCGGTCCTCGACTTGATGCGTGCCTTCGCGGCGCTTCCTCGAAACGCTCTCCTGCTGCTGGTTGGTGACGGCGACGGCCGCGCCCAAATAGAAAACGAAGCGGCAAGGCTCCATCTTGGGGAACGCGTCCACCTGGCCGGCGAAGTGCAGCACAGCGAGATCAGCTGGTACTACGCTGCTTGCGATTTCTTTGCCATCCCGGAGAAGGCCGAAAGTAACCGTCCCTATCAGGCATTACTCGAGGCTCAGGCGGCTGGTCGGGCCGTGATCACTATGGATACGGATCTGGCCCAGATAACCACGGAAGCCGGCCGCTCGGGTCTGCTCGCAAAAGACTCCGAGGAGTTCCAAACTCACCTGCGCGCACTCGCCAAGGACCGGAGCAGGTGCGACGAGATGGGTCGGGCAGCGGCTGCCTTTGTGGCGCGCTCCTACTCCATCGAGGTCCGTGCCGCTCAAATCGAGCAATTACTCCTCGGTTCCGCGGAAGCTGCAAATGGCAGGTATCCTCTTCCCGCTCATCAGAGCGGCGTTTTCTCCGCTCAGGAGATGCTTACGAAGAACCCGCACTAGAGCCAGGCCAAACCGTGAATGGATCGTCCCGCCTTGCGCGAGGGGAGCAACATGTCGGAACCGATGGGCAACTCCGGGAATTCGCAACTCTTCACTCCCGCGGTTCGCGGCGATTCGCCTGATGCGATCCCCCGGCTCGCCGAGCTGGATGGCTCTACGTTGGCCGAACAAATCGGCGGGCTTCCCACCTCTCGGTGGCCCTGGGGTACCCCCCGAGAGGTTCGCATCCAATTGCTGGCCTCGCACCCGGAGCCGCACTGCACTTTCGAGATCGGCGTCCGCGCTCGCGACGGGTGGCATCGCCTGATCGGCAAAGCCTACGCGACCGACCATCACTACGTGTATCAAGTCATGGAGAGACTGAGGTATGCAGGTCTTGGCCCGGAAGACGAATTCTCGACCCCACGAGCGATTGCTTATCTGCCGTCCTTGCGTCTGCTCTTGCAGGAAAAGGTCGAGGGAACATCAGCGAAGGACATTTTCAAACTCGGGGATGACCGCCCATGCCGATCGGCGGCAGATCGATGCGGGCGATGGTTAGGCCGCTTCCAAACCTTAGCCCCGACCTCCGGTCGAACCTCGGGGATCGCGAGGTTTCTTACGAGCGCGGAACGTAAATGCCGACTGCTCTCCGAGGCAGACCGTGCTTGGATGGTCAGAACCGAGCAACTGCTCGAACGCTTGAAAGCCGCCGCACCATTTCTTGACCCTGGCCTTGCGTGTGCTGGTCACGGCGACTTTTGCGAACACCAGATTATTCTCACCGAGGGACGCACGGTGGTCTTTGATTGGGACCTTCATGACATCGCCCATCCCGCGCGCGACGTCGCAAAATTTATTGTCAGCCTCGAGCGGCTAGCGATGAACGGTCTTGGCTCCGTCCGCGCCCTAGACACTGCCGCCGAGGTGTTTCTTGGGGCTTACCTCGGCTCCGGCGGGCATCCGGAGGTTCCCGCTGCCCTGCCGTTCTACAAGGCGGTCTTCTGGCTAAAGGGCCGGACTACAGCAATTCGGACGAAGGCCGTCGGGTGGCGCGAGCAAGCCGAGATCATGTTCAGTGAAAGCTTGAGAAACATCGCTAACGGTCTTCCTTAAACTTTCACCTTTCAAACACTGGGTGTTGGGATCAGCGATGAGGCACTCATCGGAGCACTGCGTTTATCATCGAAGGATGACGGAACCAGCGACTTCCTCAGCCATTCAAGTGGTCGACCACGGTCGGGATTGGCCTCGAACATTTCTTCGGCTTAGGGACTGGATCTGGCCTTCTGTTTCCGATGTGGCGATCGCGATCGAGCATGTCGGGAGTACCGCCGTCCCCGGAATGGCGGCCAAGCCAGTGATAGATATGGACGTAGTGATAGCGTCGCGTACCAACCTGCCATCGATCGTGTCGCGCCTCGGGAGCTTGGGCTATCAGCATCGCGGCGATCTCGGCATCGCGGATCGTGAGGCGTTCCTAGCTCCGCGGAATCAACCAGCCCACCACCTCTATCTATGCGTCGAGAATAGCCTTGCGCTCAAGAACCACCTAGCGGTTCGTGATTATCTTCGGACCACCTGTCGGACGCGGTGGCTTATTCCGCTCTGAAGAAGGCCTTGGCGAAACGATTTGGCAAGGAAAGAGAGCGCTACGCCCAGGCGAAAACGGATTTCATCCTGTCCATCCTGGAGCGCTGTGGGTTCTCCGAGAAAGAGCTAGATTCCATCAAGCGCGCGAATCACTTACGTCTGAGATGGCAGTGCCCATAGTGCCCAATCCTAATCTGGACTTGATGCGAGCTGATGTATAAGAATTGCCGGATGAGTCCATTTCCCGATGTCAATCTCTGGTCCTCGCCCGAGCATGCGCTCGAATATCTTCAACGCGCGTGAAAACGAACCAGTAGGCCAGAAAGAACACCGGCCACAAGCCAAATCTCGCGATCCGGAGCGATCGTGCGGTGCGCCGGTCTCCGCTGAACCACTCGGGTAATCCTTTTCACCGCTTCCGGAGTCTCTGGATGGTCCGGACTCAAGAACCCACAGGGCGCAATCAGCTCGGCTTCAGTCACTGTGGAGTGCCAAGCATCCGCCGCTCGGATCGCGATGTCGCCTGTTTTGGGAAAACGATCTTGAAGAATATCGAGCAGGCCAAATTATGGAAGCTGTCCGATACGGTCCAGATCGCTTAATGTAGGTACCTGCTCTTAACTCGGGAACTCCCCGCAAAGCTGCGTGGCACCAAGAATCGCCGTGTGCGCAAAACGAGCGTGCGCTGGACATCGTCTATAGCAGCCTCAGCACAGTCAACTACCCCTTCAATACGGGACGCCCAGTCGTTCTCGAAGAGCGGTACCCGGCGCACCGCACATTTGAGCAACTCGACGGCCTCACATAGGCGGGAGCGGATCGAGAAATCTTTCCTCGCACTGGCGGCGTACCCGGCAAAGAAACTCTGGTACATCCCCTCTATTTTGGCCTGATCCCAGTCGGCTTGCTGGAACTGCCAATCGGCCAGGAAATATCCTACATCGAGGGCCGGGTCGGCCGGGCGCGCGCTGTCGAAATCCATCACGGTAAGCCCGTCGGCCGCAGCCCAGATGTGTTCAGTTTTGAGGTCACCGTGTGTGAAGGTTGGCGGTTCCTGGGGCAGGCGGTCGTGCAATTCCCGCGCACGGTCGAGGAGGGCCTCAATCGCCGATCCGACATGTGGCAGGAGAACCGCGATAGGATGGCTCTTCCGCACAATCGACCGAATCTCTGCCGAAAGATCATGGGGCTCAGATCGGCCAGCGAGCGCCACAGGGAGGCGATGCAAAGTGCGGAGCGCTGCCCCGGCACGGCGCAGCCACCGCGCGCTGTCCAGGTTAAGGCGCCGCGCGTAGGTGGACAGGGGCACACCGCAAAGTCGTGGGTAAAGGACAACCGCATCCTCAGCCAGGTAGGCCAGCGGCCGCAGACAATTCAAGCCCCTGCAGTGTTCTGCCACCGCGTCTGCTACGTCGCACGCAACGCGGAAAGTGCGGGCTCCGTCCTCGCGGCGAAAGGCGCGGGCCTCTTCTTCGGCGATATAGACTTTGGCGAATAGCGTTGCCCCGCTAGCTGGATCGCCCGGATCGTAGCGCAGCACGTGTCGCCTGCCCGGTCGATATTTAATTGATGTGACAATCCAATCGCTGGTTTGATGGTGATGCGACGCTGCCTTACCGGACTCGTAGGTGTCGGCCAGCATGGCGCGCACGTGACGCGGATCCGACAGGCGAGCAAGCTGGGTGAATCGGGCATCCAGCGGCGAGACCTGGATACGCATGCTCCAAGCGGGAAAATCCGCCATCAGTTGCAGGAAGGGTGCCGCCACCGAGTGGCGCTCCGCTTCGGCCACCGCCTTGATGATATCGGCCTTCCAATTTGCGCCAGTATCCGGTCCCCAGGATACCGCTATGGGGCGAACGCAAGTCTCCTTCGTCTCCCTGCCTTCGCGGTAAATACGCGCGTCGTAGTAAGCCGTGAGCTCGCGGCCGGGCTTGAATCGCACCTCCCTTGGATGAAGCGGCCCCGGCAGGGCCCGCGCCGGTAGAAGGGCCCTCAGCTGATCTGCTAAAACCTTGCAGGCCGTGGCAGAGAATAACACCCATTGGATACCTCTCCACTTAGCCCGTCCTGAGACGACGTCAGCAATGTTCATGCCCGCCCTCTTTCCTCAAGGAAGGGGGCGCTCTGGTGCACCAAAATAGCTATCTTTGAGGTTGAAGCTTGGCTATCTTTTGTCCAGTCCATTAGAAAGGGGTTCCCCCTGTCCAGTCCGCGGGGGATCATGCATCGTCGGTCATGCGGGACCCTTTATCTATTTTTGTTCCCGGCAACCGCAGGAAATTGTTGGTTGCGGCAGTAGTATGCGGAGCAGCGATTGCCCTGCTCGACTGGTGGACGGAGCCCTATATCTCGTTAGGCTTTCTATACCTGTTTCCGATCATGATTGCGGGAGGATTCCTGTCTCGCCAAGGGATTGTCATCGTTGCCCTGTTGTGCGCTGGTCTTGATTTCAGCAATCTGCCAAAGAATCAGAACGAGAGGCTCGTACACCTTATATTTAGCTCCGCCGGCTTCATGGGCACGGGGCTGTTTATTTCGGAGCTTAGTCGCAACCGACGGGTCGCACTCCAACGCCACGCGGACGAACTGGCAGACCAGGTGAAGCGTCGGCAGGAAGCGGAAGAGCAGTTGGATGTTCTTGTCGAAAGCAGTCCGGCTGCTATCGTGACAATCGGCTCGGACGGGAAGATCCTTCTCTACAACGAAGCGGCTCAGCACCTGATGGCGCCGGAAGCACAACCGTTGCGGGGGCAATCCATCAGCACTTACCTGCCTGCCTTGCAACGAGCCGTTGAGACTCCATCTTCCACAGTATTTCGGACTACCATGCAATGCACAGGGCAGCGACATAATGGAGAGCTATTCCTGGCCGGCGTCTGGTTTTCTACCTATAGGACGGTTTCGGGTACGCGGGTGGCGGCGATCATAGTGGATCTCTCGGAGGATCTGCGTAGCCGAGAGGATCTAAGCCTGGATTATTTATTGAAAAAAAGCCGCATTCTCATGAGTGCAGCTGCCCACGAGGTTCGGAATTTGTGCGGTGCAGTACTGGTGGTTTACAACAATCTTTTGCGGGTTAAGGAACTCCAGGACAATGAGGACTTTCACGCTCTGGGCACCCTGGTGCAGAGTCTGCAAAGAGTATCGGCTTTGGAGTTACAAGCCGCCCCCGGCCAGAACGCGGCTGTGGTTGAGTTGAAAACCGTGCTCGACGAATTCCACGTCTTAATCGAGAATGCCTACCGCGAATCGGGAATCCAAATTGTATGGCAAGTCGCTGAACCGCTGCCCCTCGTTTGGGCGGACCGCTATGGACTCGTTCAAGTCTTCTTGAATCTCGCAAAGAATAGCCAACATGCAATGCTGGCGACAAAAGCGAAGAGACTGTGCGTGCAGGCGTCGCAGGAAGATGGCTGGATCGTTATCCGCTTCGAAGATACTGGCGTTGGGATCGGCTCCCCGGAAAATCTGTTCCGACCTTTTCAGCGCGGTGCTGACCTTGGTGGGCTGGGGCTTTATGTGTCGCGTGCGATAATGAGAAGTTTCGGCGGTGAGCTGGCCTACGAAGCCAGTCCTGCGGGGTGTTGCTTCGCTGTATCTGTGCCAGTGTTGCGCGCCGCCAAGGAAAGCGTCAATGCCTGAAGCAATGGAAAAAACGATTGCCATCTTGTTACTGGACGACCATGCGCTTTTTCGCGAGAGTTTGGTGCGTTTTCTGCACGCAGAACCGGGGTTGGAAGTAGTGGCGCAGTGCGGTTCAATCGAAGAAGCTCTTAGGGTTCTCGAGAGAAGGCAAGTGGATGTCGTGCTGCTTGATCTTGATCTTGGGAAACATAACGGAACGCAATTCCCGAGTTCTGCAAAGCAACAAGGCTTTGGCGGCAAGATCTTGGTAGTGACTGCAGGGGTCGATCAAAACCAAGCAGCCGAGTTAATCCACGACGGCATCTCGGGCATTTTTATGAAACATCACTCTGCGGCCTTGCTCGCGCAAGCGATCCGCGACGTAGCGAACGGAAAAGTGTTCTTCGACCAAAGACTCTTGCAGGCAGCTATGGCGGCGACTGCGAGACGTACACCTCCCTCTCGTCCAGAACAATTCACGCCACGCGAGCGGCAGGTTCTTTCTTTTGTCTTTGAGGGCCTGGCTAACAAGGAAATCGCGGGACGAATTGACGTCTCAGAGAGTTCTGTCAAGGCTACCCTGCAGCAACTCTTTGCCAAGACAGGCACCCATACCCGCGCTCAGCTTGTTCGCGTCGCTTTGGAACAGCACAAGCACAAAATCTAGGCCCTCGTTCGCAATGGGCCGGCTGCAAATGTCGAGATGGCAGCTCGACACCGCGGCAATTCACATTCTTGGTCATTCCAATAGGTTCCACAATCTCAATGTGGATTTGTGGTGTGCCAAGCGACGGGGTAATGGCGGCGGTCGCTTAAGCCCAGCACGTACGCCGGTGGCCAGTGTGCCGGCGGACAGACTTTTTGAGCTGCTTCGTCATCCATTCGCGAACCAGTTCGGAGACTTATCGCCTCAAAGTAGGCGCCGGCTTTTTCGGCAATGCAGACGTACTCTCCCGTGAACCGAACAATTGCCGGCGGGCCGGTTCCCGTCATCTGATGAGCGACGAGCGTCCCACTATATTGAACAGCGATCCCGCCTCCCAGTTCGCCCGAGAAAAACTCCTCGAGGATAAATGTCTTTCCTTCGAGTGTGCCCTGCCAGCAGCCGAGCAGTTTGTAGTCCGCAATGGATGTGGAAGATGGGCCTGCGTTAAAAGGATTTCTGAGATCAGGGGAGAGAATGTGGGGACAGGAGGACAGCGAAGCAATGGGCTCAGCGGCTCCTGCGAAATCCGGGACGGTCTCCGCGCCGGTGCTGACGTTCCGGGTGGGCGAAGAGGGTTGCGAAGGGCCGCATGCGGCGAGCACCAGAAGCGCAGCCAAGCAAAGCGTGCCATGAAGGGCGAAAGGCGGCACTCCCCTCGCGCCGTGTTCAAGCTGCCCCGCATCAGAGGTCATTCCGCGCGAAGCCTCACCACATGCTTCGAAAGCCTGCGTCATTTGCCAGGTCCTCGTCGACCCTGCCCCCAAAGCAATTCTCAGCGTATTGCCAAATCACTGTGTTGGGATTGCATGGCGGCATGTCTGGGGCGAACGCCGGGGCTTGCGCAGCCGTCGTGCAACCAGGCTCAGGCTCAGAACTAAAAATGTAAGCCGCGACTTGATCGGTCCCCCGCATGTTGGGGTCACCATTAAAAGCATTGCAGTAGGGGACGTTAAAATTCGCTGCGTTGGTCTTGTGGGGGTTGCCGTAGATACCGCCCGCGCCTCCAAACTGCGAATTGAGCATGGTGTCCGACCAGCCTGCAAACCACTCAGGGGTTGGCGTCCAGCCAGACTCGACGTCGGCGTAGATCCAGACGCCGCCGGGAATGCCGAGGGTTTGCGCGGCAGCGATCGCTTTGTTCGCGTCATTCGCTCCCTCGGCAAAACCTCCCTGCACACTTCGAGGAGAATTGCGCGTACCATTATAAACGACGAGTATGCGGCAGCCCCTGTCGTGAAGAAACTTTTCCTCGACTGCTGTCAACGCAAAGCGTCCTCCAATATAGCGTCCCCAAAAGGCAGGCGGCTGCCCGCATTGCTCGGTGATGAAATCGAACAGCGTTTGGTTTTGCACCATGCTATTTGCAGGCTGTGCCGAATCTACACCCCAGAACGTCGTCATGATCGACCCCCTTTCCCCCGACTGTCGAGACGCCTCCGGACCTTGGATCTAGCAGCTAGTTGCGATTCGTGTTCCGAGTCGTCAGACGTAACAGGAGGATTGGGCTGCCGCTCTTACGACCAGCGGTTCTCCGGAGAATGTGGACATATTGTAAACTCTCCGCCGCTCATTTCCTCGAAACGGTCTGCCCAAGAGCATGGACGCAAAGAGAATTTCATGTAAGCACCGCATTCGGCGCGGGTGGCGGTACTCGTCGCCATGCTGTCCGTTGCTGACGAAAGCGGCAACTCAAAGACAAGCACGTATTCGTAGAAGAATCCCCCAAGCCTGCGCCAGCCCCCGAGCGCGATACCAACATCGCGCACAAACGAAATGATTGTCGGCGCGAGTACTCCAATTTGGAATCGAGTGTCTTTTAGTGTCTTGGTCGACGGCCGCGACTCGCTCAAGTCATCCAGGAGAGAATCCCGCGCAAATCGATGGTTTCCGTCGAAACTGTGCCGCGGGGAAGAGCCGGTGAAATAGCAACGGCTTCCTTGTGATTTTCGAACCACACCAGAAAGAGCGATTTTTCAGACCCGGGTAGCCGCTGCTGGTTCATCCAGTTGTAATATGCACCCATATCCGCGTCCACCAGCGAGCCAACCGGATCCAATGCAACCTGCTCCGGGCCGGGTGAGAGCAGTTCGTGCATGGGCTTTTGCCGCTGGCGAGGTGCAAAACGGGCAAGCACCGTCAGGGGCTCGGCGCGTCGAAGCGCTTCTCGCGCCGCCCATTCGACAAAGCTCGTGCTGAAGATCTGCGTCCCTGATCCTTCCGTCAATAACTTGATCTGGAAACGGTTGAGAACCGGGTCGCCGCCAGGAGCCATGCTCAACTCCACCGGCCGCAACCGGGCCATCAGCGTACGCAGGGCCTCCGGCCCCATGCCTGTTTTCTGGGTTTCCGCATGGATTCTCGCGAGGAGCGCCGCACGAACCGGCTCCATGGCCTGGTAAGAAACGCTGGTGACTCCCGAAGCATGGGGAAGCGGTTCTCCGCCGTCGATATACCAGTGGCCATAGGGGGCGGGATTCGAGTTGGCCCGCGCTGCAACTACCTCGAGCAGCTGCCGGAGACCGTTTTCCGGATTGACGGCGCTGAAGTAGGCGCCATAAGTGCGCAGTTTTCGAAACAGCGGCCCTGGCGCAACATCGACTCCCTGACCAATCACGGCGATCCCTAAACGGGGGGATGTCGGCGGTTCTGGGGCGACCGCCGCGCGTAACTTGTCCGCGTAGCCCAGGGCCGCGTGGCGAAAGGCATCCATCTGGTGGGTGGCCCAAAGATGGGCGGAAAGCTGCTCTACAAATTGTGCCGGCGAAGCAATCCAGTTTAATTTCTCAAGGCTTTCCGACAGCCTGATCTCCGTGAATTCTCGAAACCATGCCCGCAGGTCCTCGTGCGAAAGGGAGCGCAGATTCCCGAGTTCCTTCTCGAGATGCCTGCGCTCCACGGGAAATTTGAAATCAAATTCAATCACCTCCCGCAACAGGCTCGGAAGGAAGCTCAGCGGCAATCGCCTGAACGTCTCCAGATAGTCCAGCGCCAACTTTCTCGCTTCCGGCGGATAACCGCTGAACTGTTCGGGCTTAAGATCTTCCGGATGCATAAGGCCTACAGGATCTCGGTAATCGGCTTGCCCCTGGAAAGCGACGCGGTGAACCCCATCATGGAGCCGAGAGTGGGAACCAGGTCAATGCTGTCGACCGGCCGGTCGTAAACTACGCCCTCACGGATGCCGGGACCGAGGGCCATCATCCAGGTGGTTCGGGAAATGACATCCCCCGTACGGTGGTGCTGAAAACCGTTGCCGCCGGCGTCCTCGTCGGAATCACGCCCGAAGTCCGGAAGTATGAAGAGTGTGCACTTACCCGCATATTCCGGTTCGCTCTGGATGGCCTTCCAGATTTCCGCCGAGAGGCGGTCCGTCCGCCGGATTCCTTCGATGTACAGGGAATACGCGCCGGCGTGCGCGATATCAATGTCGTGCAAGGTAACCCAGAGGAGACTGGGAGCAAACTGCCGCATAAGTTGCCGGACGATATACACGGAGAGTTCATCCGGGCTCGACAACGTTAGCGCGTGCGCCCTGAAGTCCTCCACCGAGAGTTTCAGGATCGTCTCCAACTGCTCCAGCTCAAAGATATTCCCACTTAGCTCCGGCGCGTACAGCGGCGTTTCGTAGCTGTCCCGAAGCAAGTGTCCGTAATCGCCCAGTCCGGAAGTTGCCGCGCCCAACAAATATTTGGGCAAAATCACTCGCGCCCCCGAACCGGGACCAAAGGAGCGGTGACTGCTCTCCCCAATGCGATTAAACCCGTTGCTGGGAGCAACGACCCAGACATCCGAAGCAGGCCGCTTCAAGTCTTTGCGAAAGTACTCAAATACCGTGGGAGATTCCGGCGGAAGCGAGGCAAAGTTATTTATGGTCTCGTACACACCCGTTGCCAGGCTTGCGGTGGCGACGTAGTGGCCGAGGATTCCCCGATTGACCACTTGGGTGAAGAACGTCGACTGTGGGGCTAGTTCGCGCAGCAGGTGCGGAACATTTTCCTGGCCTTCCGGCGCAAACGTTTCCTGATCGCGCGCTCCACCGCCGAAGGTAATGACGACGACTTTTCTCTTACGGGCGGAGATGCCCGTTCGAGCGATCAGGCTGGAGGGCAGCAGGGAACTGCCTAGAGCCACTCCCGCAGCGCCACGCAAAAATTCTCGCCGGGTCCAGACGAGGTGTCGCGCGAGTTCTTGTGGAGTGGATCCTTTCGCAGAGGCTAGGCGAGCGCGATCCTTTGCGGTTCGCAATGAAGTGTGGGAACTCATTCCATTTGAACACTTTCCGTAAAAGCTACGACGCGGCCAAACAGGTGTCAAGACATCCGTCAGACCAGACGGACGAAGCTTCTTTTTTCAAGCCCGCACGGCGGACCGAAGTAAATCACGGTTTCGCGGAAGGGGAATCCTTCGCCGAATAAACAAATTGTCGAATTTCGGCGCGCTGCTTGTCCAGGTCCGCGAGATGTTGTTCGCGGAGCCGTTGATAAACCTGAAACTGCTGCTGGGCGCGGTCCCTGTCGCCGGTGCGAACATAAGCCTGGCCGAGGCGATAGTAAGCGTCGGCAAGATCGGAACTGAGTTCCAGCGCGCGCGTATACTCGGGGATGGCTTGGGCATATTTATTTTGGTCGGAGTAGAGATTGCCCAACTGCAAGTGCGCCTCCGCGAGCTTGGGGTCGATCGCCAACGATTTGCTCAGCAGAGATTCGATTTGATGAAGATCGAGATCCGGATCTTGGGCACGCTTGCCTTTCCATAAACTCATCGCGTAGTAGTAGAGGGCGCGCGCGTTGCTCGGCTGAAGTTCCGCAAAGCGGCGGAAGCGCTGGATGACGTCGCCGGCCTGACCGGGGGAGCTGTCGTAGGCCTTGGAAAGGAAAAGGTAGCAGCCAGGGTCGGCGGGATTGAGATCGGTCGCGCGCAAAAGAGATTTGACCGCATCGTCGTAGTTGCCACGCGCGTAGAGTGCGACGCCAAGACCGATCGCGAGTCGCTGCGAAGCAGGATAGCGCTCGGCGGCTTGCTGAAACACTTCGACTGCCGGTCCGAGCGTACGATGGAGAAGGAGTTCACTCCCCCAGTCAAAGAGGTTGCTCTCGCTGGGTTCCATGTGCGCTGCCGTTTCGTATTCATTTTCAGCCGCGACGAACTTGCCGTCTTTTTCTTCCACTTCACCAAGGAGGTTGTGCAATTCCGCGGTGTTTTTGCGTTTCAAAAGATCCTGGATCAGTTGCCGGGCGTCTGCGAGCCGGCCGGTTTGAATGTATGCCAGAGACAAATCGTAGCCGTTATCGTAGGCGGAAGGATTGATTTGCTGGGCCTTTTCGAGGAAAGACGCGGCGTCGGCGATCTTGCCGGAGCGAACGTAGGCTTCGCCCAGGTTGTGATTGGTGTCGAAGTTGCGCGGGTCAAGCTCGACCGCTTTCTTGAACTGCTCGGTAGCGAGGTCGAGTTTGCCAAGCCGCGCTAGATTGGCGGCAAGGTTAGTTCTGGCGGGCGCAGAATTGGGTTTGAGATGAACGGCCTTCTGGAGATGTTGCGTGGCTCTGGCATCCTGCGATTGCGCGGAATAGACCAATCCCAGGAGTTCCTGGACTTCAAAACTTTCAGGGGCTTCGCGCACTAGATTCTCCAGCTTTGAGGCGGCTTCGGGGTAATGGCCCGAGTGATATTGAGCGACGGCGGCCTGGAACTCGCGATCTAGATCGCGATTCTGCCGAGGGCCGTCAGCCGCCTCTGCTATAAGGCATGCCAAAAAGGCCAGTGACATCGCACAGATCGACCGTTTTCTCGTCATCACAATGATTGCAGATTACCACCAGGCCGCAGCGCGCGGAGCAGGGGATTCAGAGAATGACATGGCGAAGACAAAGGCCGCCCAAGTCCATTGAGGCGCCCTTTGCGGGGTGTCACTTGGGCCTAGACTAGTAGTACAGTTTCAAGGCGAACTGGATCTGGCGCGCGTCGTAGGGTGCGTCGCGTGTAGAGCCGATTTCGCCAAAGTGCGTCGTATTGAAATTTGTGGATCCGGAGATGGCGACAACACCGTTGCCGCCGAAGCCGGGAGCGTTGAAGTTGGGGTGATTGAGTATATTAAAGATCTCTGTCCGGAACTGGAAGTGGACACGCTCGTTGACCGGAAGGTCCTTGAATACAGAAAAATCCAGCCTGTGGAATCCCGGTCCGGGAACCTGGGCCGGACCACCGCCCAGCGCAGAGATCCCACAGTTGACCAGCGCGGCCCCCACTGTTGCCTGTGTACACTTCGGCGGCTGAGTGAAAGCGCCGGGGTTTCCAAACCAGCTCAGCTTTCCGTTCGCGTCCGTGTGCAGGCCTAGGTCCAAGGGTTGACCGGGCACAAGGAGGTCATAGCAGCCTGTTCCAGTGGTGGTACCGTTGGGACAACCAAGAGTAATTGGCTGGCCACCTTGAAGAGTAGTGATCCATTGCAAGCTCCAGCCACCGACAAGCCTGTCCGTTGCACCGGTAGCGCTGGACATGTACTTCCTGCCTTTGCCGAAGGGGAGCTGATACCCACCACTGAAGTGGAAGACGTTGCGGATATCGAACGAAGCAAGGCCGTAATCGTGCTGAATCCCTACACCCGGAACGGCCGGTGCGCGGTAGCCCCGCAGGCTTCCGCCGTTTAGCAAATCGCCGGCGTCCGAGAGCGTCTTAGAGAAAGTGTAAGTGACCAGGAAGTTCAGGCCACCCACGAATTGCTTTTCGACCTTGGTCTGGAGGCCATGGTAAGCACTGCTGCCCTCGGTTGCCGCGTAGCTCGCGCCTCGGCTAAAATCCGGAAGCGGTAAGAATTGTGACGTTTTTTCGCCTGCTGGCAAGCTGGCAGGCAAGATTTGGCTGACGTTGTTGGAACCCGGAAACGCCTCCAAATGCCGCGCCAGCGACGTCACGTAAGCAGCTTGAACGGACATCGAGTGCGTCAGTTGATACTGCAGGGTGAGGTTGCCGCTCATAGAGTAAGGAGTCTGGTAGTTGAATTGGATTCCACGTAACGACAACCCGGATGCGAGGACCTGAAGTGGACTGAGCGGGTTGCATGAAAAGCCGGACTCAAAGGTCGGAGTGTTCCCGGTAGCGGCAGTAGCAGGACAGCCCACATAGTTGGTGGGGATTTGCGAGGGAATTGTGGCTGTTCCGCTACTGCTGTCTCCATAAGAGAAATTGAATTGGAAGGGATAGTTCTCGCCGATGTTTGGCGAAAACCCGCGGTTTTCAAAGCCGTTGTAGAAGATGCCAAACCCGCCACGGGCAACGAGTTTGGGGCTAACTTGATACGCGAAGCCGACTCGCGGCGCAAAATTCGTCTTCTGCGAGTTGCCGAGTCCTCCACCATAAGCATTCGTAGCGACGCACTTAATGCCGTCTTGAGCCAGCAGCGGGAGGAAACCTCCCGGGCCGCTCGAGAGATGAGACGAGTCGCATGCGTTTGTGCCTCCTGGCATCAGGTAAGTAGGACCGTTGAGCGGACCGCCTGAGGGAATGAAATTGGCTTGGTTGTTGTGGTGTTCGTACACTAGTCCAAAGAAATCCCAACGCAGACCGAGGTTGACGGTCAACTTGCGAGTAAGCTTGAAGTCGTCGTTACCGTAAACACCATAATAGTTTTTGCCGTTGTCCGTAAGGGAGATGTTCGAGAGGTAGATCTGGTTTGGGCCTCCGAGGAAACCAACTGTACCGCCATTGGCAGCGGCAGCCGGGATCAGCAGGAAATTCGCGATGCCGGTGTTTCCATTGGCATTGTTGGGGATGTCCGTGTAATTGCCGTTGTAATCGAATTCACCTCGTGACCAGGGAGGTTGCAGGGTCGAAAACTTGACGTGCTGATATTCGATCCCCATCTTGAAAGTATGCTTGCTGTAGATCTTGGTGACGTCGTCGGTGAGTTGGATTGTTGAGGTGACTTCGTCCGAAGGCAAGAATGCATTGCTGCCCAGGGTTTGCAAACCGTTGATCCCAAAAGCTGGAAGTCCGCCATTCAGTGCCTGCTGAGAAACGCCCAGAATTCCGTAGTTTCCCGGGATGTTGGTTAGATTATTGGCCTCCGGCGAATAGCGTGAAGTGTGGAGGTAATTCAGCCCGGCGCGGGCTACGTTCACCAAGGTGGGCGAAAATGTATGCGTATAGCCAAGGGCACTCTGCTGGGCATTCGCCGTTTGCGTACCTTGTTGGAAACCACCACCGTCGGCGATACCGCCAAAAATGCTGGGAATGAGCTGGGGGTCGTCCACAAAACTGAAGCGGTAAAACAGTGTGTCCTTCTGGCTGAAATTGATGTCCAACCGGGAATCAAACGCGTTGCGATGCTCATTGAGCTTGGGGGAATTGGCGAAATTGCTCGAAATCCCAGTACCGGTCGGCAGGGGATAGAGCTTCAAGAGCTCGATGGCATTTGGGTCCAATCGCCCGGCAGGGAGATGGTTCGTAACGCAAGCGCCCACTGTAAAGTCCGTGGTTCCGGGGCCACAGCTGCTGAATGGGTCGCGAACGAACCCGCTGGACACCGCAGTTAATCCGGATACGGAGTCAACCGCATTCGCCGTGACCTGTCGGGTGGTTGTTGGATCGAAGACGGTGCCAATAAACACCGTCCGACCAAGAGGGTCTTTTTCCGTCTTGGTCTGAAGCCGGTCCGACAAGTCTGTGAAGTCAGAGTTTCGTTCCGCCACAGTGGGAACAGAGCCAGTGAGCACCGTTCCTTGAATTCTTCTGAATCCTTCGTAGTCGCCGAAGAAGAACACTTTGTTTCGACCGTCAAACAGATGCGGTATTACGACGGGCCCGCCTGCGGAAACACCAAACTGATTTTGGCGCAATTCGCCCTTCTTGATGCCGCCTGCATTTTCAAAGAAGTCCGCCGCGTCTAGTTTGTCATTGCGGAAAAACTCCCAAACGGCGCCATGTAGCTCATTGGTGCCCGATTTGATTGTGGCGTTCAGGACTGCGGCGCCAGAGCGGCCAAACTCCGCGCTAAAGCCAGTGGTTTGAACCTTGAATTCTTCAATGGCGTCAACGGGAGGCAAAACGACGAAGTTCGTGCCATTCAGGAAGTCCACCGTGTCCGAATTGTTGTCAATGCCATCGAGCAAATAGTTGTTCTGGGCGGGCCGATTGCCATTGGCGGCGAAGGCGCCGCTGGCAGCGTTGCCGCGCGTGTCGGCCTGGGGAGTGTTCACACCAGCAGCGAGCTGGGCCAGGAAAGTGAAATTCCGTCCATTGAGCGGAAGATCATTAACACTACGTGAGTCTACGACTTGGCCGACAGATCCGCTTTGAGTTTCAAGTACAGGAGGGGCCGCAGATACTTCCACCGTCTGGGTCACCGCGCCGGGCTTGAGCTCGAAGTTGATCACTACGTCCGAGCCCACATTTACCGGGATATTCGTCTGCGTGGTGGTCTGGAACCCCTGGAAGGATGCCGTGACCTTGTAACTCCCGATTTTGAGCGGCGTGAACTTGTAACTTCCATCCGGTCCTGTATTCGTCGAGAGGGCCGCACTGGTCCCTTCATTGGTCAGCGTCACTTTAGCGCCGTTGATCGACGCCCCCGAAGCGTCCGTCACGGTCCCTAGGATAGTGCCGGTGTCCACTTGAGCATAGAGAGGCGTCGCGCTCAAGAACAGAACTAACAGCACGCCTGTTATTGTCAAGGATGCTCGCAGGAACCCGGATGAGATGGCCTTACGATTCATGACCGTCCTCCCCGCTTTGCACCATTGCGCAGCTAACTCTTGCAAGCGCTTTCACTCCATGCTAACTACTCGACTGTTACAGGGAAGCGAAAACACATTCCCTAGTCTTCCTCGAACGGTTTCTAACGTATATTTTTCTTGAGACCCTTGAGCGCCGCTGTGGATGTATAACACGATACCAATCGGGCCCCAAACCACTTAAACGCTTAACCTAGTTTGCCATCAGTTACACCGTTCATTGCATCTTGTCAAGCAATTTTTCCCATCTATACTTCCCCGGCAGTGGGCGTGCCTCGAACGCTGAAGACAAGCCGGAATCGCCGGTGAGCGGCTGAGTAATCCAACATGGGCCTAACGATTCGTGATGTCGAGAAGGCAGCCGGCGTTTCCACTGCAACCGTTTCCAACGTCTTGAACAAGACGGGCAGAGTGGGGCGGCGCACGCACCTGCTGGTGCTCTCGACGGTAAAGCGCTTTGGGGGTAGTTCCCTAATGTTCACGCGCGCCACCTCGCCTCGCGCGATAGTCGGACGCTCGGCATCATCGTGTCTGACATCGAAAACCCCTTCTTTCCTGAAGTGATTAAGAGTTTCGACGTCCGCGCCCGCCAGCTCGGGTATGACGCAGTTCTCAGCGATACGAACTATGGTCCGCACCGGACCCGCGAGGCCGCCGAGAGAATGATGGAGCACGACGTCCGTGGCGTTGCTGTGATGACCTCCGAAATCCGCTTGAAGTTAATCCGGGAACTTGCCCGCAGAAGAATCGCCGTGACGTTTCTCGATCTCGCTCCCGTTCGGAGTTACGTGAGCAACTTGAAAATCGATTATTTCTCTGGAATCGAGCAGATCCGCAGGGGAGGGAATATCAGATTCCCGCCGAGCTAATTTGGGGAGATTCCTCAGGTCCTGCTCCGTCTGAATGATGCCTTGAGGTTTGGAACGACCTCACGCCGGTGCTAGCATGAAAAAAGTTCGGGTATCTTAGCTTGGACACATAGGAATGGCGCGTCGCAAAGGCAACAATCAAGCTTTTTCACGTCGCACCTTCTTGCAAGGCGTGCGGTGGGCGCCCATCCTCTTTCTTCCCGCTCCTATCCGTGAGTTTCCCTTACCGTCAATACGCCCCGAGAGTTCCGGAGAGGGGATCGCCAATCTTCCTTTCGTTGATTTTCGCTTGACGCCGCACTATCCGGTGAAGTCTCCATTGGATGATGTTTTTGGCCGAGTTGCACCGGGCTCGGACGAGTACATCACGGAAAAGTACGCTTTTGAAATCATGCAGCTCCTGGGTGAATGGAGCCAAGCCCTTAAGTTCTCACCGCCGGCTCTAGCAGTTTTGGCGAAGTTCCTGGACGCATCGATTAAAGCCACTTCGCTGACATCGGTACAGGAAAAGATTGTGCGCTCGGGGAACGGCTTAGATGTCTTTCGAAGGGAGTTTTCAACCGAAGTGATGACTAACCGCGAGCGCTTTCTTCAGGACATGAAGAACTACCTGGCGCCGATGTCGCGGGTGGAGGTGGCTGAATTCGAAGTCGTCGAGATCAAGGAAAGTTCAGGATCATCGATGACCGTGCAGATTGACATTCGGTATGACTTTGTCGGAACACGAAAGGACAATGGGCGCGAGGAGCGTATCGGACATTGGAAGACCAAGTGGACACGCGGTGAATCCAGCGCATGGCGAGCCATTCTGTGGGCGGCGACCGAAGAAACGCTGAGCCGCGCGCGCGAGCCAGTTTTCATTGACATTACTTCTCACGCTATGGGCCAAACGGAATCGTACAGAAACCAGATGCTTCACGGAGTTGATTATTGGCGCACAGTTCTGGACGGTGCATGCGGGATCGACGTTTATGGGAACAACGGTTTGGCCACAGGGGATTTCGACGGCGACGGAATGGATGATCTATATATTTGCCAACCTGCGGGACTTCCCAACCGGCTCTATCGCAATCACGGCGATGGGACGTTCGACGACGTGACAGAGAAGGCAGGAGTGGGGGTGTTGGACAGCACGGCTTGCGCTCTTTTCGCGGATTTCGAGAACAAAGGGCTCCAGGACCTTTTGGTGGTTTGCGGCAGCGGGCCGCTACTATTCTTGAACCAAGGAAACGGAAGCTACTCACTCAAGCGCGATGCCTTCCAGTTTGTGCAGCCTCCGCAGGGGACGTTCACGCATGCCGCCATTGCGGACTACGATCGCGACGGACGGCTCGACATTTATTTTTGCCTCTACAGCTATTATGTGGGACTTGACCAATATCATTATCCCGCGCCTTATTTTGACGCGCGGAACGGCCCGCCGAACTTTCTGCTTCACAACGAAGGGAATGGCACTTTTCTGGACCGGACAGAAGCCGCAGGGCTGAACGTGGATAACGACCGCTACAGCTTTGCGTGCGCCTGGGGCGACTACAACAATGATGGCATTCCGGACCTCTATGTGGCCAACGATTTCGGGCGAAGCAACCTTTATCGCAACAAGGGGGATGGACAGTTTACCGTCGTCTCTGCTGAAGCGGGCGTTGACGGCGTGGGGGCGGGAATGAGCGCCACTTGGTTCGATTTCAACAACGATGGGAAGCAAGACATTTACGTTGCGGATATGTGGTCCGCCGCTGGCATTCGAGTTTCAGGACAAGGGCGGTTTCATGAAAACGAACCGGAAAACATCCGTGCGCTTTACCGTCAGCACGCGCGAGGTAATTCGTTATATTGCAATGAGGGAAATGGAAAATTTCAGAATGTAAGCAGTCAAGCCGGAGTTGGGATGGGCCGGTGGGCCTGGTGCTCAGACGCTTGGGACTTCGACCATGATGGTTATTCGGACCTCTACATCGTGAATGGTTATATTTCAGGTCCTGAGAATTCGGTACGCAACAAGAGTGATCTTTCGAGTTTCTTCTGGCGGCAGTTGGTGGCGAAATCGCCCCAGAGCCAAACTCCGTCGTTGCGCTACGAGCAGGGATGGAACGCTATCAATGAACTGATTCGGTCGGATTACTCCTGGAGCGGGCAGGAGAGGAATGTTTTCTACGTGAACGATCACGACGGCACGTTTTCAGAAGTCTCAGGCGCAGTGGAACTGGATTTTCTTGAAGATGGCAGGGCGTTTGCACTCGCTGACTTGGACCAGGACGGGCGATTGGAAGTGGTCCTGAAAAACCGAAACGCGCCGCAGCTGCGGATCTTGCGCAACTCCATGAAGGACCTAGGTCAATCGATCGCCTTCAGGTTACGCGGGCAAAAGAGCAATCGCGATGCGATTGGAGCTGCGGTAACGGTGGAAGCCGAAGCACATCGACAGACGAAATCTCTTCAGGCGGGTTCGGGATTTTTGTCGCAGCACAGCAAAGAGCTTTTCTTTGGCGTTGGAAAGGTCCAGGGAACTGTACGGGCCTCGATTCGTTGGCCCAGTGGTTTGACGCAGGCTTTCGAGCATTTGCCTGTTAACCATCGAATCGAAATTCAGGAAGGCTCCGATAAATTCCTGGCCAAGCCCTTTGCGGCTTCACCAGCTTCTTATGCGCGAGCGGGCGAACCTGAGAAGCCAGAACTTCTGCCTTCGTTGGTGGAAACATGGCTCATCGAGCCGCTGAGCGCGCCGGAGTTTTCCTTGCCCGACCTCGGCAGCGAAAAGCAGGATCTGCGGTCGTTCCGAGGCGGCGCGTTGCTTCTGAACTTTTGGGCAACAGCTTCGCCGCCCTGCCGTGAACAGTTGCGGCTCTTTCAGAAATACCAGTCAATTCTCGCCGCGAATGGCCTTCGAATTCTCGGCATCAACGTCGATGACGCGAACGTTGGGCAAGCGTCGCGATCACTCGCCGCCCAAGAAGCACTTAGCTTTCCCAACGAGCTTGCCACTCAGCAAGTGGCTGGCATCTACAACATCATTTACCGCTATCTGTTCGACCGCCGCCGGGATCTGCCTATCCCGGCCTCTCTTTTGCTCGATAAGGACGGCATGATTGTTAAGGTTTATCAGGGGCCAGTGCATCCCGAACGGCTGATGGAAGACTTGAGATCGTTGCCAAGCACCCAAGCTGAGCGCATCGTAAAGGCGCTTCCTTTTGGTGGAGTGCTCTACCAGGGTGCGTTTCAGCGCAACGATTTCACCTACGGTGTTGCGATGTTCCAGCGCGGGTACCTGGAGCAGGCAGCGTCATCCTTCAAGCAGGTCATTGCGGCCAAGCCTGAAGACCCTGAAGCCTACTACAATTTGGGAACGCTGTATCTCCGAAGAAACTCCCTCCAGGACGCACGGCACTACCTCGAGCAGACAGTAAAGCTGCGTCCGAACCATCCGGAAGCGTGGAACAATCTGGGAATGGTGGCCGCGCAGGAAGGCCGGACGGACGAGGCGATCCGCAACTTCAAACAGTCTTTAGTTCTCAGGCCAACCTATGCCATTGCGCTTGCAAACCTCGGAAATATTTATCGCCGGCAGGGCGACTTCGAGGAGGGGGAGAAACTTCTGAACCGCGCGCTGGAAATTACACCGGATGATCCGGAGATCAACTATAGCCTTGGAATGCTCTACGCGCAGCAAAACCAGCTCGAACAGGCCGCGCGCTATCTGGAGAAAGCAGTGAGCTTGCGGCCGGATTATCCCGACGCGTTGAATAACCTAGGCGTCCTCTTTGTTCGGGAACGGCGCAACGCGGACGCGGAAGAGAGATTCAAGACATGCATACGCGTTGCCCCGAACTTTGACCAGGCCTATCTCAATCTGGCCCGCCTCTACGTGATTTTGGAGGAAAAGCAGAAAGCCAAAGATGTTTTGCTGGCGCTGCTCCAACAACAACCGCAGCACAGGGTGGCTCGGCAAGAACTGGAAATGCTAAAGTGATTTTGAAATCCCAACAAACACTCTGCTTGGGGAGGCATACGGGCAGCATGAACCTCGGCGATACCCTTCACCATTCATCCAGACTCGTGGTCAGCAGTACGAACTGGAGCGTAATACTGGCGCTGTCCTTGCTTCTCCTGAATTCGGCAACTGCCGTAGCACGGCAATCCGTCTCCGCCAAAAAGAGTCCTCAGCAATCTTCGAAGACCCTGCCTCAGCTTAAAGAAGCCAAGGAGTTACTAACACAAGGGTTGCTCGAACAGGCCAAAGAAAAAGCTCAAGAAGAACTCCAACGAAATCCCTCCAGCGTGGAGTGCTACAATTTATTGGGGATTATCTTCAGCGGCCAAAAAGACTACGGAAACGCACTCAAGTCTTTCCTGCAGGCTTTAAAGCTCGATCCCAACTCGACGGGAACACGTAACAACCTCGGGAATCTCTATGTCGCCGAGCAGAAGCCCGACCTCGCCGAAAAAGAGTTCAGGGCCGTTGTCCGCCTCGACCCCGCGAATCGCGATGGAAATTACAATTTAGGTCTTATCCTGCTGGCGAAAGACCATCCTGCCGAAGCCATCTCTCACTTTCAGCGCGTTCATCCCGCGAACCTCGAAACTCGCTTCAACCTCATTCGTGCTTTCCTGCAGGCACATAGGACTGCCGAAGGGCTAAAGGCTGCGACGCAGCTTTCCTCGCAAAATAAGGACGACCTCCAACTCCATTTCACCCTCGGCGTATTGCTGGCTTCCGAAAAGCAATACCGGCCCGCCGAACTCGAACTCGAAAGAGCCAATGCCCTAAAACCGGAAACTTTCGAAATTCTTTTCGATCTCGGACAGGCTTGTCTTCGGGGCCACGACTATACGAAGGCTGAACAGTCGCTGAACCGCGCCCTGAGATTGAAACCCGACTCACCGGAATCGCTGTATTTGCTGGCGCAGGTCTTTGTAGATCAGGGCAGGTCCGTGGATGCCCTAGATCTCCTCGCACGAGCCCACAAACTGGCGCCTGAAAACACCGACGTCATCTTTCTCCTTGCTCGCGTCAGCATGTCGCAGAATTACTTCGAAGATGCGATCCCCCTGCTGGAATCAGGCTTGAAAATCGCACCGCAACGCGCCGACCTGCACGCCGCTTTGGGCGAGAGCTATTTCATGTCTGGCAAAGCGGCGAAAGCCATCGAGGAGTTCGCGAATCTCATCCATCTGGACCCCTCCGCGCGATCCTACGCCTTCATGGGACTCTCCTACCGCCATCTGGGGCGATTTGATGAAGCCAGAAATTATTTTCAGGAAGGCCTCAAGCAGGATCCTCGCGACGCTTCCTGCCTCTTCAACATGGGCTATATCGAGGAGCGTCAGGGGAATCACGCGCGGGCCGAGGAACTGTTTCAGCAAGCGCTGCGATCCAACCCTGATTATTCCGAGGCCCTTCTGGAGCTTGCTAACCTACGCATCGCGGACAAGAAACTCGAAGAAGCCGCCGCGCTTCTGAGACGCTACCTCAAGGTCAGCCGGAACGCTGCTTCCGGCTACTACAAGCTCGCCATGGTCGAGCGCGGTCTCCACCAGAGGGACGCCGCCGAGCGGGACTTGAATGTGTTTCAGACCCTCTCCAAAGACGCCTCCCCGGGCCCCTATCCGTATCAACATCTCTTCGACTACCTGGATAACCGCTCCAACCTTTCGCCTCAGGCGCGAACTCAACAGGATCTAACGGAGCTCACCGAGGAGATCAAAAAGCATCCCGACCAGCCCCAAGATCTCTATCTTCTCGCCGAAACCTATTTGAAAATGGGCAAGCCCGATGAAGCTCGCAATACTATCGCGCAACTCGACCAGCTCAGCTCCGGCGATTATCGCACGCAGACGGGAGTGGGCGTACTGCTTGCCCGTTTCCGTTTGTACGACGATGCCATCATGCATTTCCAAACGGCGTTGCGTGCCAATCCCGATTCCGACGACTTGAAATACGATTTGGCTGACGCTTACTTTCGCAAAGGCTTCTACGCCCAAGCGCTCGGAGCCGCCCAGCAAGTTTCCGCCGCGGGCCAGCGGGACGATGCCTTCCTAGCGCTGCTTGGTGACATCCAAACGCATCTCGGAGACACGGCCAGTGCCGCAGAAATTTTCCGGCAGGCCATCGTCCGCAATCCGGACAACGACCAGTATTACCTCTCGCTGGCCCTCGTCCAACTGCGCGAAAACAACGTCAGCGGCGCGGAAGGCACCTTGCGCAAAGGTCTTGTCAGAATTCCCAGCTCAGGAAAAATCCGCTGGGGTTTGGGAATTGTCTGTGCCCTGGAAGGGGAAACTCCCCAAGCCGCGGAAAACTTGGAGCGCGCTGTAGAGCTTTTGCCCGAGTGGTCCGGAAGCTATTCCACGCTAGGCGTCTTTTACTACCAAACCGGGGAAATCGAAAAAGCCAGGGAAGTGCTGAATCGTTTCAAAGCCAGCAACACAGCCGGCGACCTAGACGTGAGCCGCATCGAACAAACCCTGGCCAATGCCCCCGGGACTTCCTCCACTCTTCATGCACCCATGCCGATGCTTGCAAGACAACAATTACTTCAAATGGCATTCTGGCTCGCTGACCACACGCTCTGAGCAGACACGGAAACTTACGGTTGAGCACCCTTAAGCTCGGCGCTAGAATGCTCGACCGAAGAACGCCATGAATCCGAACGAGCACTCTTGGGGCGCCCTTTGCAATGGCGTCCTTTTGCCTCTGCTTCTTGACCGCAAGCGCACATCGGTAAGCCGGGGATGGGAAAAAGAACATCGATCAATAATGCGCTCGGCCTGGCAAGCAACCTGAGCGCAATCATCGTACTCTGCGCCGTGGGTGTTGCTGCCATGCACCTGAAAAGTGTCGGCGCGCAGGCGCACAAAACGCAGGACGCGCTAATCACCGTGCGGTACACCGATATTCGCCAATCCGCGGGAATCACTTTCCGCCAGGATTCCACGGAGACCGAAGAAAAGTATTATCTCGAAACTATGGGCACCGGCGTCGGCTGGATTGACTATGACCAAGATGGCCTGATGGATCTCTACTTTGTGCAATCGGCCGCCACTGACATTTACAAACCACCGCATCCTTTGCGCTCGGCTCTTTACCACAACAACGGTGACGGAACGTTTTCCGACGTCACGGAAAAAGCCGGCGTCGGCGGTGAAGGACACTACGGCCAGGGAGTTGCAGTCGGGGATTACGACAACGACGGCTACCCCGATCTGTACGTTACCGGCTACGGCCGCGCCATCCTTTATCATAATAACGGTGATGGAACCTTTACCGACGTCACTGCCAAGGCCGGTGTTGCGGATGAAGGCCAGTGGTCCACCAGCGCAGGATGGTTTGACTACAACAAGGATGGTTGGCTCGATCTCGTGGTAACCAATTACATCGAGTGGACTCCGAAGACGAATCTGTGGTGTGGCGAACGTCGTCCCGGCTACCGCTCCTACTGCAATCCCGGCAACTACAAAGGCCAGAAGACCACGCTCTATCACAATAATCACGACGGCACCTTCACTGACGTAAGTGACGCTTCTGGTGTCGGCAAGCCCGAATCCAAGGGCATGGGAGTCGTACTCGCCGACTTCAACAACGATGGCTGGCCGGACATCGCCGTCGCCAACGACACCTGGCCGAATTTTCTCTTCATCAACAAGCATGATGGGACTTTTCAGGATGTTTCCATGGTTTCCGGCCTGGCAGCCAGCGAAGACGGCCGCTACGAAGCGGGTATGGGCATTGACGCTGCGGATGTGGACGGCGACGGCTGGCAAGATGTCTACGTCACGCATCTCGACTTCGAATTGAACCGCCTCTACCACAATAACGGCGACGGAACTTTCGATGACTATACCTATCGCTCTGGGATTGGCAACAAGGCTATCCTGTTGAGCGGCGTATCCGCGAAATTTCTGGATTACGATAACGACGGCTGGCCCGACATCTTGCAACTGAACGGTGCCATGCTCGACAACGTGAATCTCTATCACGGCGAAGTGTCTTACAAAGAGCCCTTGCTCATGTTCCGCAATTTGGGAAAAGGCCAATTCGAAAAAGTGTCGGACTCTCTGGGCCCGGACTTCATCCGCCCCATCGCCGGCCGCGGTTTGGCCACGGCAGATTTTGACAACGACGGCGACATCGACATCGCCGTCAACAATCGCGGCAACTTTCCCGAGCTCCTGCGCAATGATGGAGGCAACGCCAATCATTGGCTTGAAGTTCTGCTGATCGGCACAAAATCCAACCGTGATGGCATCGGCTCTTCGCTGAAGCTGACCTCCGAAGGCGTTGCGCACGTCGAACAGTCCAAAGGCGGCATGAGCTACATGTCGGCCAGCGATCCGCGAATTCACTTTGGATTGGGCAAGCGCGCCAAAATCGAATCTCTTGAAATCACTTGGCCCGGCGGCCGCGTGGACAAACTGACGAATGTCCCTGTCGACCGCATAATCGCCGTCAAAGAAGGCATAGGTATTGTTCCGCGCAATTTCCCCAAGGTACCCGGTAAATGATGAGATTTTCTGAACCGTTTTTTGCAATTGATTTGGTTAGTGTGCGCATGTCACGTCCAGCGATTCTCGCTGCCGGTGATCACTGTCTATGAATCTCTTGCGCCGCCGTTTCCTCGGCTCATCCCTCGTGGTTCTCGGCAGTTCGTTCTTGGACGCGCTGACAACTCCACTCTGGAAATGGCGAGGCGCCATGCGCCTCGAAGCCACGCCAATGCCCGATCCACCCGTTTCCGATTCACCGGCGGTTTCTCCCGTACGGTTCGTCGACGCAGCCCGCGAAGCTGGCTTGACCATCCCCAATGTCTGGGGCGGCGTCGATCATAAAAAATACATCATCGAAGCCAAGGGCAGCGGCATCGCTTTTTTCGATTATGACCATGACGGCTGGCTCGACATCTATCTCACCAACGGAACGCGTTTCGATACCAACTGGCCGGCCAGCAAAGCTCCCACTTCGCATCTTTACAAAAACAATCGCGATGGAACGTTTACCGACGTGACCGAAAAATCCGGCCTCGCGCGCACCGGCTGGCAGACGGGCGTCTGCGTCGGCGACTACGACAATGACGGCTGGGACGATCTCTTCTGCTGCTTTTGGGGACACAACATCCTGTTTCACAATAATGGCGACGGCACGTTCACCGATGTCACTCGCAACGCCGGCGTCCACAACGAACAAATCCGATGGGGAGCCGGATGTACCTGGCTCGACTACGACCGCGACGGCTACCTTGATCTTTTCGTCTGCAATTACGTCAAGCTCGATCCGGAACAGACTCCTTCCAAAAACGATCCACGCCAGTGCCAATGGAAAGGCATTCCCGTGATGTGCGGGCCGCGTGGCTTAACGGGAGACACCAACGTTCTGTTCCACAACAATGGGGATGGCACTTTTACAGACGTCAGTGCGAAATCCGGAATCCTCAAGCCCGGGCCGCGCTATTCCATTACTGCCGTCGCCTATGATTTTGACAACGACGGCTGGCCTGATGTTTATGTCGCCGTGGATTCGGAACCCAGCATCCTGTTCCACAACAATCACGATGGCACCTTCACTGATGTTGCGGTGATCGCCGGCTGCGCCTACAGCGAAAATGGTCACGAGCAAGCCGGTATGGGCGTGGCGGTCGCCGATTACGACTGCGACGGCTCTTTCGATATTTTCAAGACCAACTTCGCCGACGATACCTGCAACCTCTATCACAACAACGGTGACGGAACGTTCAACGACGTCACATTTTCCTCGGGCGTTGGCATCAACAATCAGTATGTCGCCTGGGGCTGCGGCTTCATTGATTTTGACAATGACGGCTGGCCGGACATCTTGCAGATCAATGGGCACGTGTATCCGGAAATCGAGGGCCACGAACTCGGCCAGACGTTCAAGAATCCGCGTCTGGTCTACAAAAACCTGGGTGATGGCCGCTTCAAGGATGTTTCAGCGGCAATGGGCCCCGGCATCAGCGAGCGATTCTCCAGCCGGGGCGCGGCCTTCGGCGATTACGATAACGACGGCGACATGGACGCGCTCGTGCTGAATATGAACGACCCGCCTTCGCTTCTTCGCAACGATGGAGGCAGCCTGCAGAATTGGATCAAGATCAAGCTTATTGGCACAAAATGCAACCGCACCGCCATCGGCGCCCGCGTCCGCGTCATAACAGGCAAGCATGCGCAGATGGACGAAGTCCACAGTGGCACCAGCGTGATGTCGCAGAGCGACCTGCGCTTGCACTTCGGCTTGGGAGAATTTCAAACCGTGGATCTCATCGAAGTGAGATGGCCGACGACGCAAAAAGTCGAACGTTTCACCCAGGTGAAGGCCAATCAGATCCTGACGATCCGCGAAGGCAGCGGAATTGTGAGTGCCTATGTACCAAAATCGAAGTAATCGGTTCCCCTTAAGCGTGCCCCCCTGCAAGAGATTCGCTCGGCAAGCCGCCGCAGATCCCAATTCGTTACGCATTTAAGCTGCTAAACCGTTTCCGGGAAGGTTGCAACCAGTTCAATCTGTACTTGTTTTTGGCCAAGAACGGGATGTGTTGCAGTCAGACGCACGCTGCCGGGTTGCTCCTTGGCGCGAATCCAGACGGCGCCGGTGCCGCCAACCACCGCGAACGGATTGTCGCCAACCAATGCGGCGGGGCCCTCCAGGTCCAGTTGGATGGCGTCGTTCGAAAAGGGCCGAATCGCGCCGAACTCATCGGTGACGCGAAAAACCACGCGCGTTGTATCGGCGCCATCGGCAAAGAGAGTCGCGTCGTCCGGTAGCACTTCAAAGGCTTGGTCCATGCCCTTGCCGGAAAACGATTTGACGATGAGTTGCCGGTCCTGAATATAGCCTTCGACACGCAAATCTCCCCAGCTCGAAACGGCCTTCGAGAGATCCACGGTAAAGGGAGCATAGCGAAGATGCGGGAATTGCTCCCGGTCCGGATCAGCCTCAGCAACTAACTTGCCATCGACATAAATCTTCAAGTGATCGCAGTTGGAAGAGAACATGGCCTGCTCGACGGGAGCTCGGCGGCGAAAGAATGAAAAAACCCGGCGGAAAGGTAGCAGGTTTGTCCGTCAGGGTTGGCGGTCCAGCCGGAAGGCAGCGGCTTGGAAATCTCCTCGCAGGTCCAACCGCAAGCCATGATTCATCCACCATCGACCGGAAGCGACTTCTGGGGTCCCGGCCTCCGCCTTCCCTTCGATCCAGCCAAGTTTGTATTGGGCATCGGGATTGAGGCCTTGCAATTGAAGCAAGGGAAACCGGCGGCCTTCCTGGGTGGAATGGGTGAAGGCGAAGACCACCGCTTGGTTTTCCTCAGGCGACACCGTTTCGGTGGAAGAAAAGGGACTGTTGTTGCGGGGGCTGATCAACCGATAGAGGTTGCCATGAACAATGGTGGCTTGCACGGCGTGATAGACGGCCACCAGGCGTTTGGCGGCGGCAAAGTCCGCTGCCGTCCAACGATTCAAGTTGGCGCCAATGCCGAGCGAGCCTTGCATGGAACTGAGCATACGATAGGTAAGAGAAGTGGTTCGGCCGTCGAGCCAGTGCGGCGAGTCAGTGACCCAGGCCATCATAATTTGCGGCGTGTAGGCGTATGTAAAACCATCCTGAATGGTTAGACGGTCGAACGGATCGGTGTTGTCCGAAGGCCAGACCTCATCGGTAAACCGCAGAATGCCCAGATCGACGCGTCCGCCGCCTCCCGAACACGATTCAATCTCGATCGTGGGATGCTTCCGGCGCAGATCGGCGAGGATCGCGTAGAGATGGCGAACGAATTCGACGTACACGCGACGCTGCTCATCCGCAGGAACCTGGTCCCACCCCGGCTCGGACCAATTCCGGTTGTAATCCCATTTGAGAAAGGCAATATCGTTTTCGGTAAGCAGCTTGTCAAGAAACGCTTCCACGTAATCGCGCACATCGTTGCGAGCCAGATTGAGTACGATTTGGTTGCGCTGTTCCGAACGAGGGCGTCCGGGGAAATGCAGCACCCAATCGGGATGCTTGCGGTAAAGATCCGAGTCCGGATTGACCATTTCCGGCTCGACCCACAAACCAAAATCCATTCCGAGCGCGTGAACCTTGTCGATCAGTGGTTTCAGGCCATGAGGAAACTTCGCGGGATTGACGTACCAGTCGCCCAGCCCGGCATGGTCGTCTTTGCGCTGTCCAAACCAGCCGTCGTCCATCACGAATCGATCCACACCGATGGAGGCGGCCTTCTCAGCGAGCGCCATCTGACCGGCTTCATCGACTTTGAATTCCGTGGCCTCCCAGGAGTTGTAGATGACGGGACGGGGTCTGGGGGCCGGCGCGTGTGGCAGAACCTGTGCAAGCTCAAAGTGATGCAGCAATCGAGAAGCGCCTCCCAGACCATGGTCGGAATACCCGCCATAAAAAAGCGGCGTCTCCAGACGCTCGCCGGGATTTAACTTGTAGCCAAAATCAAAGGGATTGAAGCCGCCGGTGAGACGCACCGAATCGAGCTGCGTCTGTTCCACGGTAATCCGCCAGGAACCTGACCATGCCAGGGCGCCAAACCACACTTCGCCGTACTCCTCATCCGCGGTGATGGGGCCCACAACTTCCTGGCTGCTGTCTCGCGAAATGGCAAACCAAGGATTGGCTTGATGACCTGTGCTGCCCCGACGGCTCTCGATGACCCGCGCTCCCGCGTGAATCGGCTCCTGATCGAGTGTCCACTCGCCGGCCCAACGGCCGGTTAAATAGCTCAGCAAATAACGGGCGGGAGGAAGAGTCCATTGCGCGGCAGCGACCTGTTCAAGAAGAATGGGCTGCTTCTCGCGGTTTTCGATGCTGGCGGAGCGGGCGAGAATTCCGGTTTCGGAATCCATCGAGTAGCGCAACCGCACGTAAACTTCGCGGGAAATATCCTTGAGCAGGATCTCTAGCGATTGCGGTCCGTTCGGGTTGGCATCAACAAAATGAAGCACCAAATCGCGATTGCCATCAGCAAAGGCGACTTTCAACGCGGGTTCGGTAAACAGTCCCCCGCCCCATCCGCTGTACTCCTGCGGTGTATTGCTGTAGGAGGAATCGAACGAAGCCCACTCCGGAAGCGAGTGAGCTAGGGGAATCTTGTCCCGGGGACCAAGGGACGCGCCCCAGTAGAGTGTCTGTAGCTCGCCACGTTCATTTACCCCGAAGGCGTAGGTGGATCTTCCCCCATCGAGGCGGAAGACTTCGGGCGCCTGAGCCATGATCGTGGGCGCGCTCAGGCAAGTAAAGAGAAAACTTGTAAACACGGGAAGAAGGGCGGGCCATTTTAGATGGGTTCTCATGTCGCCGGAAATCCTAGCATTCGCCGATATTTGTGTCTCAGTGGAATTGATAAAACAAAACGTGCAAACGAAGGTTGCTTCAACGAGGCTTGGCATCTAGCGAAGGAGCGTCCGGTTTCTGTCCGCCGAGCGTGTAGACGAATTGCTGAATTTCCTGACGCCGCTCTTGCTCTTGCCGGGTTCTCTTTTGGGAGGTTTGCTTGTAAAGCGCAATCTCTTGTCGGGCTTTATTGGGATCCCCCATTTGACGATAGACTTGCGCCAGGCGGTAGTGTGCTTCGTCCGGCAAAGGTAAATTCGCAATGGCTTTTTCAAATGCGGCGATCGCAGCGGGATGGTCTTTTCGCGCAGCGTAGAGACGACCTAACTGCAGATAAGCCGCGCCCAGCTTGGGATCGAGCGCGATGGCCCTCTTCAATTCCGCCTCCATCGCCGAATCCTCCGCCGGTTCCTGGCCCCTGTTGCTCAACGCCACCGCGTAATAGTAATGCGCCAGGGGATTGTCAGGGTCAAGAAGCGAAAAACGATGCAGTTTTTCGGTCCAGCCAGAGATTTCGATTCGCTCCCCTTCTTCGAGCCGGCCCATAAAAAGGTAAGGGGTGGGGTCGGCAGGATTTATGTCACAAGCCCTAAGAAGCTGTTGTTCGCTACGCTCCGTCTCTCCCTGATTGTAGGTCGCCATACTCAGTCCCACCGCCATACGAACCGATCCGGGGAACAACCGTTGGCCCTTGGCAAACACTTCGATCGCCGGCTCCAATGCGCGATGCAGCAGCAGCTCGGCTCCCCAGGCAAATAGATTCGCTTCACTCGGCTCGAGTTCAGCCGCGAGCTGGTATTCACGGACTGCTTCAAGCGCATGTCCTTCTTTCTCCGCGGCGTCACCCCTCTGTCGATGCATTTCTGCAGCAGCTTTTCCCGTCGCGGAATGGCCGCCGGGCTGGGTCGACGTTTCCCTGCTTAAGGAATCCGTATCCTTCGCCAAAGCCTCTTTGGTGCGGAGGGCGGTCTCGGAACCGTGTCCGCCGTAACTATTGGGATCGGCAATACCGGCTATTTGGAAGTGGGGCTCATCGGAAAACTGGCCCACCGAAAAAGCCTGTGTCGCGGCGCTGGCTGAGCCCGCCTTGGACAAACGCACGTCAACGATTTTCGACTCGTCCGCCGAGAGTACAAAGGGACGGTGATCCCCTTCTAGGTAGCCCGTCTTGCTGCCGTGCAAGGTATAGCTTCCCGGTGGCACACCCGCGAAGAGATAACGGCCGTGAGCGTCAGAACGAGTCACGAACTTGTGAGCATGGTCCGCGCTTTCTAGCGAAACATCCGCATCTTTCAGCGGAGAAAGCTCGGAATCGCTAACCGTGCCTTGAACAACCGCTGAGCGACCCGCTCCGTGGACCTGGCTGCGAGCTCCCGGTGCCAGCAGCGCCAGGAGAAAGATGCCGATGGCCGCCAGCCGAGAAGAGCGAACTGAAATTGTCTTCATGGAAGACAAACCTGAAATCGGCGGTGCGCAAGACCGATTGCTGCGGTTTTCCGATTTTCATTCTAGCGTCGGCGTCCTTCTCAGGCAATACCGTCGCCAAGAATGGCATGGAAATTGCGATTCCAAGAACAATCACCGTACGGGCTCGCTAAGGCAGCTGGCCGGAGTTTAGGCTGATCTCGCCGGTTTCACTTGTGGGATACTCTATTGCCTTCGCTCGTCTCTCGTCGAGGAGACCACAACGCAGACTCAGCGAAACGACCCGGAGCGACCGGCAGCGCGTCCCCTTGCTTCAACCATAGGGCGGCGAAGGTGGGGCATCGCCTGGTTGCTTGGCTTCGGCGTCCTGGTCAATTATTTCGACCGCGTTAACCTGTCCGTGTCGCAGGATGCGCTGCGGGCCGCGTTCGGAATCTCTCCGGTCCTGTTCGGCTACTTGTCGAGCGCTTATAGCTGGACCTATGCCGCGTGCCAATTGCCCTCCGGCCTTCTGCTGGATCGCTTTGGCGTGAGGCTCATCGGCCGCATCAGCACCCTTCTCTGGAGTGTGGCTTCCTTTGGCGCGGCCGTCTCCTCCGGCATCCGTGGCTTCTTCGTTGCACGATTTTTGTTGGGAATCGGCGAGGCCCCGACTTTCCCGGGCAACGCCAAAGCCGTTGGTTACTGGTTTCCCAGTTCGGAACGCAGCCTGGCCACCGCAATCTTCGATGCAGCGGCGAAATTCGCGTCAGCCATCGGCGTTCCGTTGATCGGCATTCTGCTGCTGCGTTTTGGCTGGCGGTGGAGTTTCGCCGCGACGGGATTTGTGAGCCTGTTTTATTGTGCGCTGTTTTATGCATCTTATGGCAATCCGAGCGAGGACAATTTACTTTCCTCAGCGGAGCGCGAATTCATCGTCCGCGGTGGCGCGCAGCCTGAAGATGCCGTCAAAGCGGCGAAAGGCGCCCCACTCACTTATCTGCTGCGGCAGCGCAAAGTTTGCGGTTTGGCGCTGGGCTTCGCCTCGTACAACTACACTTTCTACTTGCTGCTGACGTGGCTGCCTTCCTATTTCGAGAGCGCGCTTCACGTGAACTTGTTGCACTCCGTCTTGTTCACCAGCGTTCCCTGGCTGTTCGCCACGCTCGTTGACCTGTTGGTTGGCGGCTGGCTCGTGGACACACTGATCCAGCGCGGATCCAGCCCCGTTCGCGTCCGGCAGGCCGTTCTCATTGGCGGAACGAGTTTCGGGCTGGGAATTCTAGGCGCGGCGCACGCTCGAACGCCCGCCGCCGCGCTGTTCTGGATCAGCATGTCGATCGGAGGACTGTCTGCGGCGTCGCCCGTGGGGTGGTCGATCCCTTCTCTGGTGGCGCCCCGCGAGAGCGTCGGCACGCTCGGCGGAATCGTCAATTTTTGCAATCATCTTGCGGGAATCGCCGCGCCGATCGTTACCGGCTATATTGTCAAAGCTACCAATTCCTTTTCGGGAGCCTTTCTGGCGGCCGCGGGCTTTCTCTTGATCGGCATTGCTGGCTATGTGTTTCTGCTTGGCCGCATCGAAGCAATTCCCGAGCCCGCTTGACGTCTTCTAACCGAGCGTGCGAGTGAATCATGCGCCACTCTACCTTGGGTCTGCCGACGGCTTTCCGCTTGGCGGTCCCGAACCCGGTAGCGCTCGTGTTGCACCGGTCGAGATTCCGCCGTCCACCAACAAAGTCTGGCCGGTAACGTAGCGGCTCGATTCCGCCGCGAGAAACACGACTGCGGCATCCAGATCCTGCGGCTGGCCAGTCCGTTTTAATGGAATGCGGTCGCAGAGATATTCGACCCACTCCTTGTTCTCGTAAAGAACCTTGTTTTGTTCGGTTTGAAACCATCCTGGCGCCAGACAATTGACGGTCACGCCGTACTTCCCCCAATCGTCGGCCAAGCTCATCGTCAATTGCCGTATGCCGCCCCGGCTGGCTCCATAGGGTCCCAGCCCGGCGTAGCCCGCCACACTGGTGACGGAGCCGATATTGATGATGCGCCCGTAGCCTCGGGCAATCATGCCACGCGCGACTGCCTGGGAGACAAAGAAGCTTCCACGCAAATTCGTATCCAAAACCAGATTCCAGTCTTCCCAGGTGACCTCAAGCGCGGGTTTGCGGACGTTGCAGCCGGCATTGTTCACGAGGATATCGACATGTCCGAAAGCTCGTTCAGCAGTTGCGGTCATCATTTCAATGCTCTCGCGCTGGCGGACATCGAGTTCCAGGGAAACGGCGCGCCGACCGAGGGCCTTGATCTCCGCCTCGAACGGCAACAAGCGATTGCGGTCGCGGCTCGTGATCAAAAGATCTGCTCCCGCTTTGGCAAGGGCGCGCGCCATATGTTGGCCGAGCCCCCGGCTCGTACCAGTGACGATGGCGACTCGGCTGCTGAGATCAAACAGACCGTTAGTCACGAAACCTCACCCGGCCGAAGAACCACTTTCATCACGTTGGGCTCGCGAGCGTGCAAGCGTTCAAACCAAAGAGGACCTTCTTCAAGCGGAGCAATCGCGGTGATGAGGTTCTTCACTTGAATTGCTCCCGATTCGAGAAGCTCCATTGCGCGTGGGTATTCGCCCGCCGACGCGCAGGATCCCTGAAGCCGGATTTGCCGCGTTACGATTTTCTGAAGAGGGACCATCACTTCCGGAGCGATATTGCCCACGAGGACGACCGTCCCTCCTTTGCGCACGCTTTCGATCGAGGCCTTCACGCTATCCCCTTGACCTACGGCTTCGATCGCGGCATCCACGCCGGCTCCTCGCGTGAGTTCTCCCACCTGCCGCGCGACGTCCAGCGTTGCGGACAGGACAGTGTGCGCTCCCACATCTTGCGCAAGCTTCAGCCGGGAGCTATCTATGTCGGTGACCAGAATACGGGAACACCCTGCGGCACGCAGTACTTGCACGATCAAGAGCCCGATCATCCCTGCTCCTACGACTAAAGCCGTGCTGCCGGCGGAAAGCGGTGCCAGGGAGACGGCATGGATCGCCACCGACACGGCCTCGAGCATCGCTGCTTCCTCGAAGGAAAGATTGTCGGGCAGACGGTAGACGATGCGCGAAGGAACGGCAACAAACTCTGCAAAGGCCCCGGCCCGACGATAGTCGGCGCAAGAAACTCCCAGAACTTGCCGGTTGTCGCAGAGATTTACTTCTCCGCGACGGCAATAGCCGCAAGTGCCGCAGTAGACCGTCGAATCGAAGGTGACTCTATCTCCTTCCGTAAATCCCGTCACACCGGACCCTATCGCAGCGATTCTTCCGGCCGCCTCGTGGCCCATGACGATAGGGGGAATGCGCCGGCCCGACGAGCCGTCGTAGCCGTGCACGTCGCTCCCGCAGATGCCGCAGGCTGCCACACGCACCAACACTTCGCCAGGCTCGGCCCTTGGCACTGGCAGATCAGTCATTTCCAAGTGCTTATTTTTCGAAAGCAAGAGAGCTTTCATAGGTGGATCGCGGATTCATTTAAGCACATACACTCGGTGCGATGCTTTCAGATTTTGTAAAGAAAGCCTTTAGGAAGTCTTCCCAGTCTTCCCGGAGGTTCTGAATACTTCTCTTTTTTGTAACGGACCATTTGCGTCAGCATCTAATCGGTTAGCAGAGGCCAAGTCCAATGATAAAACGTCACGTGGGTCTGGCGAACGAAGTCATAGAGAGAATCCTCGAACTTTCCTCGGATGCGCACATACAGAGACGCGAAGTCGCTAAGGACTCTCCGGCATTTGACAGCTTGACGGGAGCGATAGCAGCCTACGGCAAAGTGCTCGCATTTCTCACGTCGCTTCAAAAGCGGGAAGAATTCGACTTAGTCGTCGGTCAAAGTGAGTTTTCTGAATACGTTGCGGCGGTTAACTGAAGGAGGAAAGCGGCCGTCGGTCAATCCATCATGTGAACCGCTCCGAAGAGCCATAGTGTGGGCCTGCAAATCTCAATCCGGGAATCCGCTGATGTCACGATTTTGGACCTTCAGGGAAAAGCGACCATCGGTGTCGACGGCGACCTGCTGAGCGTCCAACTGAAAAAGCTGGTCGCCAAGGGCGTGCGGAAGTTGCTGCTCAACCTGGAAGACGTGACGCAATTGGATAGTTCAGGCATCAGTGCCGTCGTCGGGACGTATGTCTCTCTTAGCCGTCAAGGGGGTAGCCTGAAATTGCTCTGTCCGGGTGGCCGGGTGCACGATGTGCTGCGGGTTATACGTTTGGCAGACTTTATCCCGACCTTTGAGAATGAGACCCAAGCGCTCGCCAGTTTCCGACCCCAGGGTTATGCGGCAAAGCCCTGATGGTCTGATATTCCTGTATCTTCCGTACACTTCCTTCTGCTCGAAAACTCTCTGAGCTAGACGCGAGGGTGCCTACCGCCAGCGGGACGACCGCTTGACGTTCGTGACAATCGACCCGCTGCTCGAAGGCTTTCGCCAGGATCCTCGTTACACGGATCTCCCTGAAGAAGATGCATCTGCCGAGGTAGGGTAGTGGATTTCTTGGAGCAGGCCCGGAGGGCCGGTCGAAGACAGAAGTGGCCAAGAATACGTCCCCGCCCACCAGACTCTCCTACTCCCACCCGCCGCCAAGGGCTTGATAAAGCTCGACCAACGCATTCAGCTCGTTTCCTTGGGCTTGCGCCAAAGCCAGTTCTGCCGAGAAAGAGTTCGTTTCGTTGGTCAAGACTTCGAGATAATCCGTGGTACCCGCTTTGAACCGGGTTTCGGAAAGCCGGGCTGCATCCTGTGCTGACTCCACCAGATGCTGTTGCTGTATACGGAACTCCCGAAACTTGCGATAAGCGATTAGCGCGTTCGACACATCGCGAAATGCGCCCTGAATCGCTTGCTGGTAAGTCAGGAGCAACTGCTCGTGCTGTGCCTCCGCCAGTCGAACGTTGGATTTCAGCCGTCCACCCTCGAAGATCGGCTGGGTAACATTTCCGACCAGCGTCCAAATCCCCGCCGGTCCGGTGAACAGATTGGTCAGCGCAGCACTCTCGTATCCCGCGGTCCCCGTCAACGAAATCTGCGGAAAGTAAGCGGCCCTGGCAACGCCGATTTCCGCGTTTGCCGCAATGAGATTTTCTTCGGCTTCGCGAATGTCCGGCCGGCGCTCCAGAAGCGAAGAAGGAAGTCCAACGGGAACCTCCGGCGCATGCGGTTGCTCGGTGAGCTTCAGGCCCCGAGGAATGTCCCCTGGGTTATTTCCCAGAAGAATGCTGATGGCGTTTTCTTCTTGTGCAATTTGCCGCTCTAGATCGGGAACCTCTGCCGCGGCGGTGTACACCAATTGCTCGGACTGCCGCACATCCAACAGGGAATTGATCCCGTGCTCCTCCAAGGTCTTCGTCAAACCAAGCGAATCCTGGCGCGAGCCTAACGTCCGCTTGGAAATCTCCAACTCAAGGTCTAACTGCCGCAGTTGAAAATACGAACTGGCGACATTGGCGACCAGGGTAGCCATCACTTCTTTCTGCGCCCATTCGTTGGCCACAAGAATCGCGCGCGCCGCTTCCGTCGCTCTCCGGTAGCGACCCCAGAAATCTACATTCCAGCTCGCGGAGGCGTTCAGCTGGCCTTGGGTGATTTCATAACCTGGGATCGGGCCAACCTTGGGATTGCGAACACTGGTGACGTTGCCGCCCGCGCTCAGAGCGGGAAGTTGGTCTGCGCGAGTGATTCCCAGTTGCGCCTGGGCTTCGAGAACGCGCGTGGCCGCAATGCGGACGTCGTAGTTATTCTTCAGCGCAGTGCGGATAAGACCCTGCAGTTCCTGGTCCTCAAAGACTTCCCACCATTTCTCCTCACCGAGCGGAACGGAGCCCGCGCCGCCGGAACGCACCGGGCTTGGCGGCGCTGGCGTCGATTCGCCTGCCGCAGCTTCCCCTGCCAGCGCCCCACGATACGCGGTCGGGACATTCGCGGCGGGCCTCTTGTAATTTGGACCGACCGAGCACGCGTTCATCCAAAGCAGCGCCCCGCAAAACACCAGGGTCAGAAATGTTTTTGCCACGATACGCATGAGCCTCGGCACCGTCCTTCTAATCTCCATTGCCCTGTTGCAGGGCATAAGCGGGGTGTGTCTCGGGAGCTTGCGGATGGTGTGTGCTTGTCGACCGGAAGAAGGAAAAGCGATCCAGTACTTTTTCTTGGAATTCTTCGAGGTACAGGTAAATCGCCGGGGTGACGAAGAGCGTCACAAACTGCGAAACAATCAGCCCGCCAATGACCACCAGGCCAAGCGGGCGACGCGACGATCCGTCGGCCCCGTAGCCAAGAGCAATGGGAAGCGCTCCCAGCAACGCCGCCATCGTGGTCATCATGATCGGACGGAAGCGTTCCATGCTGGCGTCGTGAATCGCCTGGTCGTCTTTGATTCCTTGCCGCACGCGCTGTTCGGCAAAATCGACGATCATGATTCCGTTCTTTTTCACAATGCCCATCAGCATGAACATGCCAATGTAGGCATACAGCGAAGCTTCCGCCTTGAAGAGCCACAGCGTCAGCAATCCCCCGACCAGCGCCACGGGCAACGAAGAAAGCACCGTAATCGGATGCAAATAACTCTCGTAGAGGATCGCCAGAATCACATACATGACAAACACGGCGACCATCATCAGCACAACAAGATCCGAGGCGGTGTTGCGAAAGGTGAGTGCCTGTCCTTCAAGACTGCCGCGAACCTCAGTCGGAAGAACCTTTTTCGCGGTAGCCTCAACAAAGTCGGTGGCCTGCCCTACGGTGTAGCCGGGCTTCATGTTGAAAAACAAAGTCACGCTGGTGAACTGGTTGATGTGGTTGACCGCCTGCGGTCCGATCAGCACATGGGAGGTGGTGACCGCGTTCAAAGGAACCATGCGCTGTCCATCATCGCTCTTGATGTACAGCTTCCCCAAATCCTGCGGATCGGAACGTTTGTCGTCCGCAACCTCCAAGATCACCTGGTATTGGTCGGTGCTTTTCTTGATCAGGTAACTATAGTTCTGCGAGTAGGCGTCATGAAGGAGCGTGAGGATGCGAGTCTCCGATACGCCGTAAAGCTTGGCCTGATCGCGCAAAATATCGACCTGCAGGTTTGGCGTGTGGTTGAAAAGGTCGGAGTTGACAAACAGAAAGCCGGGATATTCCTGCATCTTCGCCAACAACTTGCCCGCCGAGTCATAGACCTGATTGGGATCAATCCCGGACAGCGCATAGGCGAACTGCCCCTGCACGTTAGCGGTCGCACCGGTGCTGATCTCGAGCACCGGGTTAGGCTGGAGAAACGCCAGAGCTCCCGGCACGGTGGACATGATCCCGCCCATTAACTGGCCGGCGACTTGGTCGATCGGCGCCCGCTCGGCGGGGTCCTTCAAAAACGCAAGTAGAAACGCCTGATTTGAGGGTAGGAACTGGCCATTCCCGCTCATCGTGAATGTGGACGCTACCGCGGGATTGCCATGCATGACCTTTTCGGCGGCATCCTGATAGGCGTGCATTTGCTCTGGCGAGGACCCTTCCTGCGCCACAAGCACGCCGCGGATGAACGAGCTATCGCCTACGGGCAGAAACGACTTGGGTGCGCTGTAGAATAGATAGCCCGTTCCCAGAAGACAGACAAACCAGATCACCGCGGAAATCCACCGATAACGCAGGAAGAACCAAAGGTACCGGCCGTACACTCCAAGCACGCGGTTTTCCACCCCGCCAATTATGCGCTCCACCCAAGTTTTCTTCGCCTTCGCTCCCCGTTCGGAAAGCAGTCTCGAAGTCATCAGCGGAGTCAGCGTCAGCGAAACGATTCCGCTCGCAAAAATGGAAATCACGATGGTGATCGAAAACTCGCGAAAGATGCGCCCAACCAGGCCGCCCATGAACACCAGGGGGATAAACACCGCCGCCAGCGAAAGCGTCATGGTCAGGATCGTGAAGCTGATTTCCTTTGCGGAATTCAAGGAAGCTTCCAGCGCCGATTGGCCCTCTTCCATCAGGCGCACCGTGTTTTCCAAGAATACGATGGCGTCATCGACCAGGAAACCAATCGCTAAGGTCAAGGCCATCAGCGACAAATTGTCGAGGCTGTAGCCCAGAACGTTCATGGCCACAAACGTAAGCAGCAAAGAAAGCGGCAAAGCGACCGCGGGAATGAGCGTGTCGGTCGCGCGTCCAAGAAAAATGAAAATCACCATCACCACAAGAACGAAAGCAATGTACAGAGTCGCCTGCACGTCCTTGATGCCCGTGACGATGGTCTGCGAGCGGTCATACGCGGAAACAATTCGCACGGACGTAGGAAGCTGGCTCTGAATGCTTGGCAGCAGATCGCGTACCGATTTCGTGACCTCCACCGCGTTTGCGCCGGCCCGCCGGAACACCGCCACAACGACGGTTGCCCCTGGTGTGGGATAACCACGCGCCCAGAAGCGCATGTCGATGCGTTCGTCCTGCACGGTTTGCTTCGCAGTGGCAACATCCTTCAGGAAGACCGGAGCGCCGCCGTTCTGCCCAACAATCAATTGCTCATATTGCTCGGCCGTGCTCAGCTGGCCTTGTGGTTGCAGTAGATAGGTGCGGTGCGGGCCATCGAACTGGCCGGCTCCCGTGTAACTCGTGCCGTTCTTGATCGCCGTCGTCAGGTCTTCCAGGCTGATATTGCGCATCGCCATCGCGGAAGGGTCGGCTTTGATGCGCACCGCGGATTGCGTGCCGTATACCGCCACTTGGCTGACTCCCGGCAGGATGCTGATATGCTCCCCGACTTGCGTGCTGGCGTAGTCATAGAGCTGCCCTTCAGTCGCCGTGTCGCTCACCAGAACCAAATACTGAATCGGCTGATCATTCGGGTTGGTTTTCGTAAACGTCGGCGGGCTAGGCAAATCGATAGGAAGCTGTGCGGTTGCCCGCGTGATCGCCGCTTGAACGTCGGTCGCCGCTCCGTCGAGGCTCTTCGAAAGACTAAACTGCAGCACGAAGCTCGAGTGACCCTGTCCATTGTTCGAGGTCACCATCTCGAGTCCGGGGATTTGCATGAACTGGCGTTCCAGCGGCGTGGCCACGTTGTTGGCCATCGTCTCCGGAGTCGCGCCCGGATAACTAACCTGCACCTGAATCACCGGGTAATCCACGGCCGGCAGGTCGCTCACCGGAAGCCGGAAATAAGCAAATATGCCAAACAGAATGACCGAGGCGGTCAACGCCACGGTCATAACTGGGCGCCGGATGAAGAGTTCGGAAATGTTCAAGACGCGCTCCTCCGGTGCTCGAATCTTATTTACCAGCCGCCTTCGGTGCCGGCGCCGTCGCGGGTGCGCTCGAGTCGACATGCACTTTGCTTCCCGGCCGAACCAACAACTGTCCCGCCAGCACTACGCGTTCCCCGGCCGCTAGCCCGCTCGAGATCACCACATCGTTGCCTTGACGCTGACCCAAAGTAACCGGTCGCAGCTCCGCGGTATCGTCGCTCTTGACCACGAACACGAAGGGTCCATGCTGGCTGATCTGCGCGGTCTGACTCGGAACGAGCACCGTACCTTTTTCCATATCCAGCACAAGTCTCACGTTCACAAACTGCCCCGGCCAGAAGTGCCGGTCGGCATTCGGAATCGTCGCCCGCAGGTTGACCGTTCCCGTAGCGTTCTGCACGGCGTTGTCCAGAAACTCTACTTTTCCAGGCCGCGCCGCGTCTTCCGAATCCCCCGGCAGCCGCACCAGCGCCTGCAGCATCCCGCGGCTCATCCTTTGTTGTACTTCGGCGAGATCCCGCTCGGTGATCGTAAACGTCGCGTAGATGGGATCGATTCGCTGGATGGAAAGAAGCGACGTGGTGTTGGCCTGCACAACATTCCCTACGTCCACCAAGCGCGCCCCGGCGCGGCCATCGATCGGTGAGTGGATGTAGCAATAATCCAGATTGATCTCCGCCGTTTCGATCGCCGCCTTCGCCGCTTCCACCTGCGCCTGGTTCACATCAACGGTATTCTTCTTCGTGTCGTAGTCCTGTTTGGAAATAGCGCGGGTTCCCACAAGTTCCTGGTCGCGCGCAAACTGAATCTTCGCAAGCTCCAATGCCGCCTGCACCTGCGCGAGGTTGGCCTTCGCGGAATCGAGCTGCGCTTTGTAGGGCCGGGGATCGATTACAAAGATAAGCTGACCTTTTTTCAGGTTTTCGCCGTCCTGGAAATGCCGCTCTATGACTTGCCCGCCTACTTGCGGAGTCACGTTCACCGATTCAAAGGCCGTGTTTCTGCCGATTTCGTCCAAATAGCGCGGCACGTCCTGAGCCTTTGCTTGGGCCACGGTCACCAGCGGCGGCGGCAATGCCGCAGGGCCCTCGGCTCGCACGTTGCTTCGGCTGCACGAAACGCCCAGCGCGGCAACGGCCAGCAACAACATCGCGCCAAAAAGTTTGCTGCCGGCGAGCGAAGTGCCCTTCACGTTCGCGCAGTCTCTCCGACTGAATCTTCCACCGCCAATACGACGTCCGTGTCCCATCATTGGCTTCTCCATCCCGGAATCTTCCCGACTGGCTTTCTTGCTCGCTGCCCCCTCAGCAATTCGGCAATCGATGTGTCTCAAATCCTTCGCCCCTGATGCCCTGAAGCCGGAGTCGCGACGCGGCGAATCTTCTTATCTTCTCGAACCAGTACGCGCGATCCGTCCGACGTGTTTCGCAACGCTGCCGGCTCCCTCGACGAATTCGCCTGCGCACACCGATCACGGCAGGCTTCCTCGAGAACGAAATCGTTGCTGGACTCTCTTCTCCGGCCCTCGTTCGATGCGTGCTCGACAGGAAACGGTACGTGCATCAGCTTGAACAATGCTCGTACTCCTTTGCCCGGTACACATCTACGACGATTCAGGATCGCTCCGCCGGACAGTTTTCTTCTCTCAACCAAAACTTCGACGACTCGGGCCGCCGTTGCCGGTCTTTCCTTTGATCAAGGAACCGGTTCAGGGTTTGTCTCGGAGTCCAAGAAGAGTTTCGGCATTCACGTGCGCGATCCCCGCCAGAAGCGTGATAATAGAATCGCCTGCGAGAGGGTATGTCAGGAATTTTCAAGTGTGCTTTGAGAGCCGCGATTCTATTTTGGCTGCCCCACCTTGCTTGGGCCCAAGAACAACTACGCGCCGGAGTGGCCAAAACGGTGGTCACGCCGGATGTTCATAAAAACAAGGTCTACCTTGCCGGCTTTGGTCACAATCGAATCGCCACCGGCGTTCACGACAACCTTTATGCTCGCTGCCTTGCCCTGGCGGCAGGAGGGCAAATCCTGGTCCTGTGTTCCGTGGATGTTATCGGGCTGTTCTACGACGACGTGCTCAAGATTCGCGAGCAAATGAAGGTGCAAGCGCCCGAGGTTTCTCACCTTATCGTTGCCAGCACCCACGTACACGAGGGTCCGGATACCCTGGGGCTTTGGGGGCCCGATCCGCTGCACACGGGGATGGACGAGAATTATCTCGACTCGCTGGACTCACAAATTGTTTCGACCGCGGTAAGAGCGTCCCATTCCATGCAGGCCGCTCGCCTCGAACTCTCACGCGATGACCATCCACTGTTGGGTATGCTCCAGAGCGTGGATCGTCCTCCCATTGTTAAGGACCCCTACTTGTTCGTGATGCGCCTTACCAGCGTTGATGCAGGCCTGCCCATCGCGGTCTTAGTGAATTGGAGCGGCCATCCCGAGACTCTAGGTGGGGAGAATACGGAAATCACTGCCGACTACCCGCACTGGCTTTGCCAATACGTCGAGAATCATCTCGGTGGCACGGCTATTTTCTTCAACGGTTCGATAGGCAAGGTTTCTACGCTGGGAAATCAGGTCGCTCTGCTGGACCGCGATACCGGCCAAATTGCGGAAGATCACACCTGGAGGAAGGCTGAACTGGTCGGCACAACGGTCGGCCAACTCGTGGAACGCGTGTTGAAGTCTTCAGAGACGGCGGCAGTGCACTCTATTTTGATACGGAAATCGACGCTGTTCGCGCCCCTCGAGAACGATCATTTCCGGGTTGCCGAAGCTGCCGGTATATTCTCCCGTCGCAAGCCTCTGTACACAGATGGGAAGGTAGATAGCTCGACCATCCCAAAAGAACTCACCGGCACGGGAGTGACTCGACTGGCCACAGGCCACGACCTTCAAACCGAGGTGGATTACATCGAGCTTCGGAGTTCGGAGCGTGTTGCCGCAGAGATTGTGACCATTCCCGGGGAGCTCTATCCAGAGCTGACCAACGGAGGCATCACCCGCTATCCCGGAGCCGACTATCCAGATGCGGCCTTTGAACCGATCTTGCGAGGGCACTTGAAGAGCCGGTATCAGTTTATCTTCGGCTTGGGCAATGATGAACTGGGGTACTTGATTCCTAAGGCCGAATGGGATAATCAGCCGCCATGGCTCTTGGGCCGACCGCAGCGCTGGTATGGCGAAATCAATTCCGCGGGACCGGACGTGAGCGGCGTTGTGCTGCGAGGTTTGGTGGAACTCATTGAGCAACGATAGCGAGGACTGACAATCGTCACGGAAAACGGGGCCGCCCTGGTCTCCTCCTGTGCGGACTGTGTGACCGTGAGAGCACTCGTCGTCTTCTGAACCCGGTTTCTGGCCATCCGTCTATTCCGTCTTCGTTGGGTTACGGGGATCAAGGCTCGGATCAACATACTCTGTCGATGACGGCCCATAGCCCGTAACCGAAGCGCCACATCCCGGAAATTACCGTGGCAACACGGTCGTCGCGATGGGAGTGCGCCGGGATTGGAGTATGGGGCGGCACCCGAAGTAGGATGGCGTAAACGCCAGCTTGATTTGGATCGCCTTTCAGCACAACCTCGATGCCGGCAACCCCAGAGCTTCCCGTTCCCTCCCTTCGCGAGGAAACTTGTACCCCGCCGGAGACAGGCGGACTTCTGCGGAGCTACTTAGAAGAAGCCGCATCCAGAAAAGTGCGAATCAAGGCAACGGTTTCGGCCGGTCGTTCCTCCATCAGCCAGTGCCCCGATCCGGCGACGACTGCTTCCTGAACGTTGGTGGCTACGTGCCGATCGTGCGGTAAGCCAACTAACCACTCAAGTCGAATTGGAAATGTGGGGCGGAAATGGCTATGTGTGCGCGGCGTCAGCCTAATCTTCCAGATAGCAATGGTGCCTTTTGCGGAGCCAGTTACTCCGGCTCGCTCCGAGTGGGCCGCAATCTAAGCGGGAGGCCGCAGCCGGGCGGCTGGCCATAGAAGGAGTTTCCGTGATCGTCGAGCTCTTTGAGCCCCATGCGCGAGGTGTAGAACGCGCGGATGGTTTCCTCCTTCAGGAAATCGAACAGGCGCGTGCCTGCATGAGTCGCAGACCTATCCGGTCGAGCGTCGCTGATTGCCCGGACGAGCTCGGCTTGGCCGCCGGCGTCAACATCGAGGAAACCTTTCGCGATGCGCCGCTGCGATTCTTCGCCGAGCCAAGCGAGTCCTTCGCGGCACACGCTCTCGGGCTCGAACGACTCCAGATAACGCACCGGCTCCTCGCTGCCGAAATAGGCGATGGCCAGCGCCCGCTGGTCAGCCGGCAGGTTGAGCGCCACTGTCCGCGTGCCTGGTGCACTGGTCACAACCAAATCAATCCATTCCGCGACTTCATCGTAAATGCTGGCCGGCGCGCCTGGTGCCAGCCTCTCTGATGCGTTTTTCAAGTCTTCACCGAGGATGATTTCGACGAGCCGCCGAACGACCGCAAATTCTTCCTGCGTAAACGCTTGCGGAACGAACGGCCCCGGGTGCGGCCGGGCGTATTCGGTTAGGGCGCCGGGGCGGATTGGCAAGAAGGCGCCTTTGCTATCGAGCGCGTGACTCAGATGATCCAAGGAGGGCTCATAGAGCCCAGGCGGCAGTGGCGCTCTGGCTGGGTGCGAATCCGCTTGGACTAGTCCTGGCGCACCTCGAAAACCAGAAAGGACCACAGCGCTACCCAAGCTCATCAACCATTCGCGGCGGGTGAGGGCGACGCCGGGCTTCCGTTCGTCACTTTTGTTTCGAGACTCGCCCATGAACATCTTCTGCCCGCGAAACCGCGGGCTCGACTCCTTACAGATTCCCCTGGCGGTACTCGTCGGCAATGTAGTCGCCTGCGCGCGCGGAAATCGCCATGATCGTGAGCGTGGGCTCATAGCAACCCTGGGTTACGAACACTGCGCCGTCGGTAACGAAAACGTTTTTCATGTCGTAGAGCTGGCAGAAGCTATTGACGACACTCTTTTTGGGGTCGTTGCCCATGCGCGCCGTACCGCACTCGTGGATGTTCTTGCCGAAAACGCTCAGGCGTTCGCCGGGCGGTTGGCGAGCCTCGACCTTCATGGCGTCAAGGATTTGCATGATGTCGTCACGCATCGCCTTGGCCATGGCGTACTCGTTCTCGCCGTAGCTGGCCACGACGCGCAGGACGGGAATGCCCCAGGCGTCTTTCTTTTCCTCGTCCAGCGTAACGTAGTTGTCGTAACGCGGCAGGCACTCGCCTTGCGCCGTAATTCCGAAGTAATACGGAATCTCCGTGCGCACTTTACGCCGCCAGTCGGAGCCGAACCCCACGAGCCCAAAAGCGTGCGCATACAGTTCCTGGCTACCGTCGCCATCGAAACGATAGCCACGCAGGAAACTCCTGTTGACATGCTCGTCCGTGTTGACATACTTGGGAATCAGAAACCCGCATGGAGTGCCGCGCGGCCCGCGCTGGGAAGATTTGAACTGAGGCAGAAACCCACCGGCGCCTTCCACCGTGAAATGATCCATCAGGTAATGGCCGAGCTGGCTAGAGGAATTGCCGAGCCCACCAGGGAAACGTGAGGAGCGCGAATTGAGCAGGATGCGTGTGGACTCGAGCGCGCTCGCGGCCAGAACGACAACCTTGGCATGCGCCTCGCGATGTGCATTGGCGGTGCGGTCAATATAGTACACGCCCTCCGCTTTGCCCTGTGGATGAACGAGGACATGACTGACCACTGCGTCGCTTACGAGCGTTAAGCGACCGGTGCGCGCGGCCGCCGGCAATGTCACCGAAGGGCTGTTGAAATAAGATGCGGTATGGCAGCCGCGCTGGCACTCGTCGCAATAATGGCACGCTGGCCGACCCCGGTGCACAACCGTCAGGTTCGCCACACGGTCCGGCATCACCACCCAGCCGAACTTTTTGCCGATCACGTCGCGCGCCAGCATGCCGCCGCACGAAAGGTTCATGGGCGGCAGAAACTTGCCGTCGGGCATCTGCGCCAGGCCCTCGCGCGAGCCGCTTACACCGATAAACGATTCGACTTTTTCGTAGTAAGGCTCGAGATCCTTGTAACGGAACGGCCAATCTTCGCCATAGCCGTCGCGGCTGGCGGCCTTGAACTCGTAGTCGCTATATCTGTAGCTTTCGCGCGCCCAGCAGAAGGTCTTGCCGCCCACTTGGCGGCCACGTATCCACATAAAAGGCTTGTCGAGAGGAAAGGTGTAGGGATTCTCGTGATCGTCGACGAAAAACTGGTGGCTGAATTCGTCGCACGCGTAACAGAGCCGCTGGATGGGCTGGCGCTCAAGCAGCGCCTGGCGGTTGCCGAAGCCGCGAAACTTGACCTGATATGGCCACACGTGCTCCGTGAAGTCACGCGTGGGCAGGCGTGGCGGTCCGGCTTCCAACATAAGAACGCGCATGCCCTGTTCGGTGAGTTGCTTGGCCACCCAGCCGCCACTCGCGCCAGAGCCGACAATGATCGCGTCATAGACTGTTTGATTGCGTGGCATGACCGCGCGTTGAAATCCGCGGCGCATTGTGTCACGGAGTCAGGATAGTCGGCAACCAGCCAACTTTGGCTCTCTGGCTCGCGCGTAAGCACGCTTCTCGGACCACTTGGATTGTCGCGGCCTGGCAATCACAGGTCGGAGGCGACCCCTGCCGGATTCCCTCTATTTTCTGTGAGTTAGCACATCCTGACTTTCCAAGGACGAAAAGGTGTACCCCATGTCCGACGTCCTTGGATCGAGCTACCTGAACAGCACCGTGCTGGCGTAACGCTCAATGAGGATGTCGTGCGACAGCATTTGGCGCCTGGCTCTGGTTATTTGGAACCCACTACACAATGGGATCATGAGCGCTTCTGGGCCCGCCTCTCGAGCTCCAGGACCCGGGCTTGTTTCCAGAATGACGGGCGGGCGTTTACCCCGTTTAGAGCGACATGTGCTTTCTGAAATGCTCAAGATGCCAAGGATGCCTGTATCATCGCCCTGGTATAACCGACATTATATGCATAGGCTGCGTACCCGCCGCCGCCCGGGTAGTACGGCTTGAAATCAGGCCGCTCGCCGTCGTAATCGAGCGCGCGGGGGTGCTCGGGGTAGATCAGTCGCGAATACTTCTGACGCACCAGTTCTTTCATTACCGCATACATGTCATTTACGCCTTCATCGATGAAGACTTCCGTGTACTTTTCGTTGGGCGTCTGCACGCGAACATTGCGATAGTGAACATGGTTTATCACGTCCTTGCTTCCGAAATAGCGGCAAACTTCTACTGGGTCCTGCCCCATCTCGCGTGTCACGCCGCAGTCAAAGGTGATGCCGTTCGATTTACTCGGCACAATGCTGATGAGGCGCTTCCATCCCTCGACGCTCCCCATGATCTGTTGCGAGCCGCGGCTCAGAGGCGCGGGGGGATCGTTCGGATGAAGAGCCAGACGAACTCCGGATTCCTCTGCAATCGGGATCACGGCTCTTAGAAAATAGGTGATGTTGCTCCACATTTCTTCGAGCTTGTGTGCGCCTTCTTCGGCCAGCGGAGGCAGGTCCTTGACGCGATCGTAATCAAACGCCGTCAGCCCTGCTCCGCCCCGTCCCGTTTCCCCATAGTAGCCCTCGACAAGCCGGTGGGCATAAAAGTTGTATTCGACGACAGGCAGCCCTACTCTTCCTGCCGCTCGAATGGACTGCTGAATCTTTTCAATTTCTTCGTCGCGCCCGGGTTTCCCATACACCGTGTTTGGAAATCCGGTGATCATCATGTTGCCAAGCTCGAGTCCCCCCGCCTTGAGCTTATCTATGAGCGCTCGGAGATCGGGTTCCAGCCAAGGAATCGGCGGACCGCCCATCAGGACGTCATTCACTCCAAGCTGCTTCAGGCGCCGCATCCCGGCCTCATCGACAGTGCCTGTAGCGAAATACGATCCGGTCCTTGAGAGTTCCAGTGCGATCTTGGGGATCCGCGACTTCTCGGATGCATCGCGATCCCTGCTAACCGACTCCGGCACCACGTTCGCGGGAAACGAAGCACAGAAAGTCGCCGCCCCCATGACTTGAAGCAGCTTCCTTCGGGACAAGTCTTGTTCCTTCAAAGAATCTTCCCCCTGCATTCTCAATCGAGATTGCAGCTTTTATACAGGCTACATAGAATCCTGTGTTGTACTCTGATTGTAAAGTACCGCGCGTTCCCCGCAGGACTGGCGCTGCCCCAGAGACGTTCCACTCCGCAGCCTCTGGTTCACAAGTTCCGATGTTAATTAAGTATCTAGTCTATTATCTCGTTTACAGCAAAGTCCGCGGACCGAGCGTTGACGCGAGAGTTGACGCTTTTATTGTCGGTTCCACTTGTTCTCGAGTATGAGGCTGTGTTGACGCGCGAAGAACATAGAAAAGTACGCGGCCTTAGCGTACTCGAAGTGAACGAGATTATTAATTCGCTCGCAAGCGTCGCTGAATCAGCGCAGATTAGGTTTCTGTGGCGACCGCTTCTGCCTGATCCGGCGGACGATATGGTGCTGGAAACTGCAGGTCGACGGTCGAGCCGACCTGCTTGTCACGTTCAACCGAGAGGATTTCGCGGCTGCGGCAAAAGGACGGGAACGCCGCTCATGCCCCTTCTGGCCAGGGAGTAGGGAAATCCGGGTTCTTTCCCGGCCCGAGCCACACCCCGCCTAACGAAACTAGGCAGAACTACCGAACAGAGGCACTATTGATTTACTATTGATTAGCCGTTCCTTGACAATCGGCAACCAGTTTTCCGGGCCGTCCTGTTCCGCGTTGTAATCCGCCTTCGGGAGGTGTTGATCAGGCGGATTCATGGCAAGAATCTTGACCAGCGGATAGTTCTCCTTCAGCCAATCAACGATTTCTCTCCTGGTTTCTTCAGGTGCGTCGGGACCGACGATGAAGAGGTCATAATGCTGAATCGAGCTTAAAAGAAGTTTGGCGGCTTCGTTGCCCAACACCGAGATAACGCCATAGCCACAGCCCAAAAGCAGTTCGGCTCTCTGAAGTCTTGATTCTTCATCGTAGGCAATCTGGAAAATCCGCTTGATGGACCGCCCTGCCAGGGGCACATTCATCTGCGCGACAACTTGGTGTGTGTCTCTATCGGCGGCAAAACATTCATTGCTATATATAGTGCGTTTCGATAGCTCTTCGAGGGCTAACTTGGCAAACTCCAGACCGCTGACGGCGGCCCTCTTTACAGAAGAACCATCAGGCATGACCTCGAAAATGTCATACGCCCGATACACTGGTAATCCTCTTCCGGCCCTCCCGCATCGGCGTCAGTGATAGCTCTGCACTGGTGCGAAAGCACCGGACCTCCTTAAACCATTTCAAAGGCGGCTTGCACTGTGGCTACTTGTTAGGAAGCATAGGCCCACGAGGTTAGTGTCGTCAAGGCCCCAACCTTGGCCGCCATGGTCGTAGCCAATTTTTTTACAGCTAGCTTACAAAGAATTTACGTAGTGTTTGTCCTATCGCATTCCAAGCATCCGCTGAATAGTCCATTGCACGTAGAAGCGGGCGACTTGGCGCGACCTAAATGAACCAAAACCATAAAAATCTCGCAAGAACGAGCGACCCAATCCTGACGAGTGAGATGCGCAGAACGGCCAAAGATCTCATCCAGGTCGCCATTCAAGCATTCATGAAAATGCACGGCGTTGACCGGAAAGCGGCGCAACGGTGGTTAATGAGCGCAATCGTAACCGCCGCAAAATGGAAAACTCCCAAGTCTCGATAAGTCTGTTATTTGAGACCAATAAATCTAGGGGAATCGAATGGAGAACGAAGAGGGATGTACAATTCACCTAAAGGTACGCATGGAGAACGACGAGCTAGTCGACAAGGTGATTCTTTGCCCTAGTTGCGGCGGCGAGGCGAGGACGTTCAAGGCATGCGACGGGGACGGGGCCTGCTACGCGCTCTTGGCATGCATGCTATGCGGAAATCCGTTGGCGGCGTGTGCAACAGACGAAGAGATGGAAAGAAACCTGGAAGAGATATGGCGGGAGGTTAAGGCCTACCTGCTACGCGCGCGAAAGAATTAGCCGGGGCCTCGCTGCGGCGCCAGTTACAGCCCCGCTGTTTGGAACAGCCTGACGCACCGGACGGTACATCACTGTCGCGGCGACTAATTATGATGTGGGGTAGAGAGGCATCCGGGAGGAAATGTGATTACCGCCAGCGAACTATTCAAGAAATGGAAAGCCGCCGTCTTCCCCGGACAGGAGTCAGAGCTTGAGTTCCGCGGCTTCCGGCCCTATACGGCGACAGTTTATTACGTCGATAAAGAAAACGGGGCTTGCATGATTACCGTAGATCAGATGACAAGGGAGATTAGGCTTGCCGAAGAAGCTGCGGCAAGCGGCAAGAATTTGAGATAGGTCCGAACCTCTGGAATCTTTGTGAAAAGGCGAAGCGGGGATGCGGGCTTCCACACTTGCCCCCCTGGTTACAATGAAGTGTGTCGGCGGCGGCGCAATCCGGTTGACATGGCTTGCGGGAGACTTTTTGAACATCCTCCCCGCCCTTAAAAAAGGGCGAGGATTCCTACGAAGCCTGGTTTGGTTTCAACCAGAGCACTTTCGGCGGGTTCCTGTTTCATCGCTCGGCCTTACTGCGCCGCATCTCCGCAGGCTTCACATCGGGCCTGCCCGGCCCTAGGTCTTGCGACAAAAGAACTATACGCCAAAACCTGCGCCTTATATCCCCGTTCTCAAGAACGGAGCCTTACGGCGCATCTGGTAAGTAGCGGACTGGCGCTCAGAAGGTCGTTGCAGACGAGTGTAGGCAAAATTCCCACAAGACAATTTGTGTGCGACTGACAGGCACCACCGCAGGCGTAGCCGTAGAGTTCTCTACCGCTCCGTAGCCGCGTGATGTGGAGGAGAGGTGATACATCACCCCGAGAGGTCGAAGGATGTTACGAAGGCTGTCCGCGTACTGAGGAAACAGGGCGTTCTTGTGATGTGAGTTTTCCGATGCGGACCGCCAATGGGGAGATAGTCTTCGCAGTGGGCAAGGATTTTACGGTCACCGCAGATCAGATGCTTGAACTTCTCGACCGTGGGGAACTTCACGCTGAAGGCGTGCGCAGATTGGCCCCAGCGCAGGCATCGGCTACGCTTATGCGCAGCTTCCTAGCGCGCTATGGCAAAAAATCCTGGCAGGAAATAGGAGCTAGCAGCAAACACTTTTTCAGATGACCGCCTGCCCCCTTCCAAGTAGGCGTACAATTAACCACATGACAGCCCTGAAACCAGCCCCTCTATTTGTTCCCGCGTTCTTGACGTGTTGACAGAGATCACGCCTAGCTGCTGCGAGGATACTTTCTCGCGCGGGCGCCAGTCAGCCATTGCCGAAGCTCGCGCTCTTTACGGGATGCTCGGCCGCCTGCTTTTCCTGGGCGTCCAAACTAATGGCTTGGCGACTTCTTTGACCCGCTTAAGGTCGGCATTACTCGGTTCTCCAAATATAAGACGCGATTAGAGCTATCACTTTCTGGGCAATGTCAATCCCTCTTCGCTGTAAACTTACGTCCTCTCGAAGAGCGTCGGTAGCCTCGCGCGCGTACTTGCCGGCGTCGCCCGAGAACTTCACACTATCCGAGACCATCGTGTCAATGATCGTGCCATACGCCGAGCGCCTTCCTCCGTCGCCGTGATGCTGCACTCCTGGCGGCATCGCACTTCCAATTCCTGCAAGACGCCAACGCAACGGTTAAGGCAACGGTCGTGATCGGGGCGCTCATGGCGCTCAAGTTAGCGCCGTGCGCGACCGGATATTATACGTTTGTAGGGCCGACTCAAAAATCGCCTCTACATATCGGGTCCATCGTGATCCTGCCCCTACAGCGGCGGTGGAGCCGCCGGTGCGGGCGTTCACTATGGCTCGCCAATCCTCTTGAGGGTGACCGTGACGACGTTAGGCCCGTCGTAGATCGCCCATATCTCCCGCCCACTGCGGAGAATCACGAACTTCGCGGTGGGTCCTCCGCTGTCCCATGCCTGCGTCCCGGTGCAGTCGGCCTCCACCGTCGTTATCCCAGTGGCTGAAGGTTCGGAAAACACGCCACCGACGTTAGACCAACCGTGGAAGTTGCTGCTGCCGTCTTTTTCCAAGTGAAATATCCCCGTTCCCGCACCATCCACACCGCCTGAAGTCTTGGCCCGCGTTAGGAACGCCCAGTCACCAGCGATGCTCGCGACCGAGCACGGACGCGCCGAACTGTCCGGCGCAGCGGCTTCGACAACCACCGGTGCTCTGGGAACAATCCCGGAGGCCCAGTCCTTTATTTGATGTGGCGCTAAAGCAACCCCTGCCGCCAGGGCGAGGGTAACGACGGCCGTTCTGACCATGCGTCTCAAGTTACTCTTCATGGCTCCTCTCGTTTCGTTCTAGGTATTCTGGAGCGGCGTGGCAGACCCACGACACCCCTTTGCGGAATCCTTAACATAACACCAAACTCTCAGCGCTTACTTGCTCCAGTCACACCGCTTTGTCAATGACTGCTAGATGATTTCGGGCTGGCTTTTGGATGACACCGAAATGCACGAGGCGGCCGAGACAAATTGTCGCGTGCACAAAAGGCAAATGTAGTCGTCTTTCGCGTCGACCAAGACGGTGTTACCATGGGCTCAAACTTCGGGGAGCACCCATGGAGACAAAGGCTCCCTCTCCACAAACCATCCGCTTCGGAGATTTCGAGCTGGATGCTCGCGCGGGAGAACTGCGCAAGAAAGACCTGCACATCCTACTCGGCGAGAGACCACTGCGTGTGCTCCAGGCCCTTGTCGAGCATCCGGGCAACGTGGTAACACGCGAGGAACTGCGCCGGGCCATCTGGCCGGGTGAGACGTTCGTGGACTTCGAGGATGGCCTCAATCATGCGGTAAACAGGCTCCGGAAAGTGTTGGGGGATTCGGCTGACCACCCACGGTTCATCGAGACCCTGCCGCGTCACGGATACCGTTTCATCACGCCCGTAGAGGCACTCATTCCGCCCATAGGGACAGTCCGCAAACGGTTCCTCCGCAGTCGCTGGCTCATGGGGCCAGCAGGAATGATCTTGGCCTTCTTAGGCCGGGCATGGCTTAACATCGCTGGCCTGCGGGGGCGACTGATGAGGGTCGTTAGGGCGAGTCGCCGGTCGCCTCCAAAGATTCGCTCCATCGCTGTCCTGCCACTCGAAAACCTCTCGCATGACCCTGATCAGGATTACTTGGCCGACGGGATGACTGAGGCGCTCATCACCAATCTCGGTAAGATTAACTCCCTGAATGTGATCTCGCGAACTACGGTCATGCACTACAAGGGAGCCAAGAAGACCCTGCCTGAAATCGCGCGCGAACTGGACGTGGACGCTGTGGTCGAGGGCACTGTGTTGCGTTCCGGCAGCCGCGTCCGTGTGACCGCCAACTTGCTCCACGCCCCCACCGACCGCCACCTATGGGCAGAGAGCTACGAGCGTGACCTGCGCGACGTATTGGCATTGCAGGGCGAAGTGGCCCGTGCCATCGCCGAGGAAGTCAGGGTCAAACTTACGCCGAAGGAGGAGGCGCACCTTACGCTCAATCGCCCCATTGATCCTGAAGCCTTCGAAGCCTACTTGAAGGGCAGCTACGCGATCACGAGAATCGGAGGGCGCCCTGTCACCGGCATTGAGTTCTTTCGTCAAGCCATCGCCAAGGACCCAAGCTACAGTCAGGCTTATGTTGGACTTTGCTTAGCATACATCCAAATGGGCTTCGGACACGGTCCTTTGCCTCCGAAACAGGCCTTCGGGCAGATCGAGCAAGCTGCCCTGGAGGCCATGAAGCTTGATGCGACACTCGCTGAGGCACATAGCTGCTTGGCGTGGGTGAAGGCTTTTGGCGGGTGGGACTGGGCCGGGTGTGAGCGTCGTTTCCGGCGCGCCGTCGAACTCAGCCCCAATTCCGTCCAGGCGCACAGATTGTATTCCTGGTACCTCTCCGCGATGCAGAGACATGAGGAAGCATTCGCGGAAAGCCAGCGTGCGCTCAAGCTTGATCCGGCGTCGCTCTCAGTGGGTTACACAGCGGCAGCGTCTTACTGGTGGGCGCGGCAATATGAGCGTTGCGCATCCGACTCGGAAAAGCTTGGCCAGATGGACCCGACTTACCCAGGGGCCCAACACCTTCGAGGCGCGGTGTATCTTCAAGCAGGACCTTATGACGAGGCAATCCGGTGCTTCCAAAGAGCTATTACTTCTTCCGGAGAAGATCTGCCGGTGTGGTTCGTCGCGCACCTCGGTTGTGCCTATTCAAAGGCGGGCTGGAAAGCTGAGGCGCTTGAAGTAGTGGATACGCTCCAGTCGGCATCGAGCTGCAGATACGTCTCTCCATACGCAATCGCGTACCTGCACTGCAGTTTAGGTGACAAAGATAAGGCCTTCCAATGGTTGGAAAAGGCCTACCAGGAGCGAAACTCGATGCTGGCGTTCCTTAAGGTTGACCCCCTGTTTGACCCTCTGCGTTCCGACTCGCGCTTCCAGGACCTCGTACGCCGCATGAATTTCCCGCCGTAAGCACACCAGAAACTTCTGCGTCATGCTCCACAAGAATGTGGGACATGCAGCCAGATTGAGGCGCCAGTGGGGATCTCCTCGGCAACACGTAGAGGCGATCCCCCCCTCCCCTCTGCGCTGATTCTGGCTCGTTCGGGCCTTCAGGATTCGTCCTGCCGGGGAATGTTTAGAAACAACGGATCGAGTCCGAACTTGAAACGCCTCATCGAAGCGATCGCTGTGCGGAATGGTTCCCTTATGGTCAAAAAAGTCGTGCGTAGGGCTGAAGTCAAATGTCACCGTCATGGTTTCAGGTTTCAGGCGTGCTCTTGATTGAGGCCGCTGACAATCCGCGACCAGTACACAAACTGTGCCACCAGACTCAACATCCCAAACAGGACCACGGAATTTGAAGTCATCTTGAGCGTAATAAGCCTAAGTCCAACGAAGAAGATGCACGTGGGAGTCACCAGTAGCAACTTCGGAATCGTTGCTAATGCCGAGCAGCATGGTGGCCAGGGAGGGGCCACCTGTGTTGCTTGGCCGGCCTTTGGATCAGGTTGATTGCAGTCAACTTTGTCTTTCACTCCTGCGACCGTCTGTGTCACAAAACAGGGATTGTTGAAGGAAGCGCGCGCAAGATTATGTGATAGCAGATTGAGATTTTCGTGGCGGAAATCGGCTCCGACTTTGATGACATGGCGGCCTTTAGTCTTCGACCAATCATCACCGTATTCGTACGTGTTCTGGATTTTTTGCAGCGGATGGCCAAAGGAGTCCTCGCCCAGACTTTCAAAGCTGTCGCCAGTTCCGTTGAAGCTTGGGGTCCCGAAATCGAGCGGGTCGTTAGATGCGCAGGACTTTTGTGTGCCCGGCCTCTACAGCAGCTTTCCTGAACCCTGGCGGAGCGTTACGATGCGATCGCACTTAACGCTCTCAAATCTCTCCTTCGATCCGTCCGGCCAGCTCACCTGCACGGCCTCGATTTCCGTTTGGTCTCCCAAACCGAAGTGGACGCGCACGTCGTTCGCGCTTAGATAACTCGAATCCGTATGAACACGCCCTACTAGCGCGTCGTTGCCGCGCCGGATGACGGTCACGCGCGCGCCGATCGCAAAGCGATTCACTTTTTCTGCCTCAAGCTTCACCGTGAGCCAGTGTCGGCGCTGGCCTATCTGATTTCGAAGCAGCCGAACCGGGCCGTTATTGTTCGCAACGACGATATCAATAGCGCCGTCGTTGTCGATGTCACCGAAAGCGGCGGCACGGCTGACCTCCGCTATTTGGAACACCGAACCGGCTTCGGGCGACACATGGCGAAACTGCCTACCGCGGCCCTCGTTATGAAATAACTGCTTGGGCTGGGCATATCGGGATCCGCGGGCGGGCGATGCGCTTCCGAGCGTGACGCCACCATTGGCAATGAAAAGATCCAGCCAGCCGTCGTTGTCATAGTCGAACCATTGGGTGCCAAAACCCGTGTAGCCGAATGTCGGTTGCAGCAGTCCGAAATCAGCGGTGGCGTCATCGAACTGTCCATGAGCATCGCCGCGAAAAACGGTGACGCCCTCGCCGGTGAGATTGGTCACCAGCAACACCAGGCCGCCGTTATTTTCAACATCCGCGAGCGTGACTCCCATGCCGGCTTTTGCCAACCCATCCATGCTGTAAGCGACGCCCATGTCCAGCGCCGATTCCCGGAATGTACCGTCTCCTTGATTAAGCCAGAGGAGATTGGCGGAGGTGTCGTTGGCGACGTAGATATCGGTGAGGCCGTCGCCGTTGAAGTCCGCACATAGCACGCCGAGAGCCGGTCCGTACGAGCTGTTGATGCGAGAGGCTTCCGTGATGTCTTCGAACTTGCCGTTCCTGAGATTGCGGAACAATCGCGACGGAACGGCGTGATACATTTTCGGCGTGCAATAGTCAGGCTCGCCAGCCGCCGACGAGCAGCCACGATTGCCTTCGACCGTGAAATCGACGTAGTTGCAGACAAACAGATCAAGCCAACCGTCGCCATCCACGTCAACCCATGCCGCGCTGGTGGACCAGTGAGTATCATCTACCCCAGCTTGTCGCGTCACGTCAGTAAATGTGCCGTCACCATTATTGTGATAAAGAACGTTGTGGCCGAAATTCGTGACGTACAAATCGAGAAAGCCGTCATTATCGTAGTCTCCAGCGGCTACGCCCATGCCATACCCAATATGTCCCACGCCGGCCTTTTCAGTAACATCAACGAAGCGCAATTCGCCCGTTTCTGCCAGCAGATTCTTGAAGAGCCGGCTTCCTGGCTTCCAGCCCGATGGCGGGGGCGACAGGAGTTTGCCTCCGTGGTCCAGCCGCGAGCCTTGCACGAGATAGATATCGAGATCGCCATCGTTGTCATAATCGAGTAGAGCCACGCCCGCACCCATAATCTCGGGCATGTAGTGGCGGCCTGTGGCAAAGTTGAAATGCTGGAAATTGAGCCCGACCTCAGTCGCCACGTCCCGGAAGGCCGGAGACGCGTGCGCCCGCACGCGCGGGACGCCGAGGCTGAACGCGGCGAGCGCTTTCAGAAGATCGCGGCGGCGCAGCGGGCCTCCTTGTCCGCTCCCTGACGGTCGCAGGTCTGTGCTGATGGTTCAGCGCGGAACCAAAGTTCGTGAAACCCTGTAGGGGCCGGGCACGCCCGGCGCACTCCACTATTCTGCACTCTGCAGCGCCTTCAGGTCGCGATCGATACTCGCGAGTAACTGGGACTGCCCGTAGCGGGAGGCGGCATCATGCGCACGCTGGAGGTACTCAAGTGCGTGTGCACGATCTCCGGCGCGGGCATAAGTCGCACCGAGCGCATAAAGGTAGACTGGCGTCTTGTCATCGTCTGGCGTCAGTGCGCGCTGGAGTTGCTGGATGGCCTCATCGTATTTTTGCTCGTTGACTAAAATGCGGCCGAGATAAAAGCGAGCGAGCGGATAATCCGGACGATCATTAATGGCCGCCCGAAATTCTTTCTCCGCGTCTGCCGGGCGGCCCAATTGCTCGTAAATGGCACCCAGGTTGTTGTGAGCCTCGGCATAATCGGGGTTAATCTGCAGGGCACGCAGGTATGCTTTTTCTGCCTCATCGAAATGCTTTTGCATGTAAAGCAGAACTCCGTAGTTGTACCAAGCATCAGATCGGCCGGGGTTTAGTCTCGTAGCCGCTTCGAAATGCTGTTTAGCCTTACCCGGATCACCAGCCCGGCCATATAAAGATATGAGATTCACATGCGCCTGCACGTTACCGGGATCATTGGCCAGTGCGGCTTCGTGCTCGCGAATGGCTTCGTCGAGCAGGCCGGCTTTTTCCAGTTCCGCGCCGCGCTGCAGGTGCGCCTGCGAGCTTAGATTCAGCTCGTGGATCCGCTGAAATAGCGGATCGTCAAGCGGCGGCTCGCTTGTGACATTCTTCGCGTAAGCTGCGATGTGCCGTTCCGCTTCCGGTTTGCGGCCCAGCCTGCGAAGCTCCGCGGCCAGCGCAAAATGTGCGGCACCGTAAGCCGGGAACAGCTCGCACGCCTTGCCGTAAGATTCAATGGCCGCCGCATGGTCGCCCTTCGCTGTTTGCGCCCGCCCCAGGCCATACCACGCCTTCGGACATTCGCGCCGGTCGTCTAAAATACGGCAGTAGAGCGCGGCCGCGCCATTCCAGTCGGGAACAGCGGTCAGGCTTTCCGCAAGGCGCACCTCGGCGGCTAAGTCGCCGGGCCGAATTTGGAGCGCTGACTGCAATGTTTTCACGGCACGATCGAATGCTCCCTGGGCCATTTGCACGGCGCCGAGGAGATAAAGCCAATCAAAATTCTGTGGATCTAGCGAATGTGCGCGGGTATAGGCGCGCTCGGCCGCGTCGTACTGCTGGTAGGCGTGAAGCGTCATTGCCAGTGCGCCGACGATTGCAGGATCGCGCGGCCGCTCCCTGGCATTCCGTTCTGCTAGCTCGACCTGAGCCCGAATGGCTGGCAGAAAACCGGACGTGTCGACCTGCGGCTGCTCCGGGAGGCGTTGACCTTGCGCACGTATACACAGGGCGGCGAGCGCAAAGAGGACACCGCACGAACACGCGCGTGTAAGGCCATTGTATTGCCCAGTTGCGGCTCCTCGCTTACGGCTTACCACTGGAAACGGAGGCCCAGGCGGAACTGGCGCTCGTCAATGCCTTCACGTGCCAGGTCGCAATTTCCATTTATGCCGCCGTTTAGTTGCATAAAGGTGCCAGGATCCGTCACCCGGCCGGTTGTTGGATCGTAGGCGCCTGCGTCACCAAGGTAATAGTCGAGAGCGTTAGTGCAGAAGTGAGGCGTGTTCGTGAAGTTGAATGCCTCGGCCCGGAACTGTATGTGCAGCGGCTCTTTCACGGCAAAATCGCGGAATAACCCGAAGTCCCAATTAAACACGCCTGGGCCGCGCAGATTATTAAAGCCATTGTTACCGAGAGAGCCCCTGAGGCAAGATCCCGGATTGTTGGGGTCATACGTTTCCCCAAAAGCAAAAGGATCGTACCAAAAGCCGGATGTACTGCCGATCTTTTTCGGTTTCCCGAACGAATTGCTCATCGGCGGAGAATTGCCTGGCCAGGCGGCGCCACAATCGCCCCAAACCGTGAACGGCGTACCGCCAAAGATGCTCATTAAATTGTTAACCTGCCATCCGGACACCACAAATGTGAGAGCGCCTTTGCCGCCCAGCCACTTCTGGCCTCGGCCAAACGGCAGATCCCATATGCTCGTCACTGCGATATTGTGTGTGATGTCAAATCCGGTCGGCGCCCGATTCATCTTCATGTAAGATTGCGACTGGATATTCGGAGTGGAGGAGCTGGAGTCTACAAAATTGATACTTTTGCCCCATGTGTAGTTCACGTTTAGCATCAAGCCCTTGCTGAAGCGGCGCCTTAAAGAGGCCTGAAGCGAATCGTAGTGGCCGGTGCCGAGGGGTTCGAGGAATGTGGTTGCCGCAGTTCGTCCCCATTGCTGCAGGAGCGGTTGAGTGGTCCTGTTCGTAAAGGGGATCTGCCCGGCGTTGATATCGATGAAACCTAGCTGGCGGACGGAGCGGGTTGCAACGTAGCCAGCCTCTCCAGTAAAGCCCCAGCCGATCTCTTTTTGCAACATCAGGTTCCAGGATTGAATATATCCGCGGTGCAGGTTCTTCGGTTGCCCTTCAAAGCCAACATCCAGAGGTAAATCCAGAATCCCGCTGCTAGGTATGGTGACAGGCGGGATGGCCGGAAGCCCTTGTGCAAGCGTAGTTGCCGGGGTGAAGCCGTTCGGAGTCTGGATCCCGAATGGTTCCATAATCGGGTAGTTATTCCGCATCAACTCCAGGCCCTCGTATGGGTCATTGATCACGCTATAGCCGGCCCGAATGACGAACGTGTCGGTGGGCCGCCAGGCAATGCCGAGCCGGGGCGAGAAGCGCTTCTTGCTGATTTCGGTGCCGCAGCCGGCCGGCACTTGCCCCATGCCGCAGATCAGAACTTTGTTGATGGTTGGGTCATAGCGCTCTAAACCGCGATCGGTGCGGGTTGGATAGGGAAAGTACTCCCAGCGGATGCCATAGGCGACGGTCAGGTGTGGCGTGAGATTGTAGCGGTCACGGATGTAAGCGCTGTACAGCATCGAGCGGATGTGATACGCGTCGGGGAATTGCAGTGACTTGCTGGCTTGGTCAGGCAAGCCGAGCAAGAAGGCTCCATAGGTGTTCGCGCGATTGGTCTTGCTGCTCGTGGTGCAGTCCGGCGGATCCTGGCACAACCCCGTGATCTGCTGCCCGAAATCAAATCCGCCTTGCGACCCGTAAAATGTGCCGCCGCCGATCCATTCCGCCTGCGTTTGATTTAGGCCTTGGCGGTAAATGTCTGTCCCAAATCGAACGTTGTGCCTGCCATGGGTCCAGTTGAAGTTCACAACGTATTGATACTGCGGGTCGTGCCGGTAATAGGGCATGAAATTCGTGTCATTGCCCATCGTCGCAAAATCGCTGCCGCCGCTAACCCCGGCAAGTTGAAATTCGGGCCAGCCGCTTTCGAACTTGCGCGGGCCATTCGTTCCAGGGATACCCAATACATCGAGACCGATATTCTTGCCGAGCCCGGTTTGCTCAGAATTGGTCCCCTGCTTCGTAAAACCGAAATAGGCATCCATAATGAAGTTCGGCTTGAACGTGTAGGTCGCACCGAAAGTCGTGCTGTAAGTTTCACCGTGCCCGTGGCCGGGGTTACTGCTGCCGCCAATTGGCCTTCCCTGAGCCCCTGTAGATTGAAAAACAGTCGGCGTGAAGTCTGAGTAATGGAGAAAACTGAACCGCCCGAAAACATTGAATTTTTGGTTGATGTTCCAGTTCATTTTGGTGTCAATCGTATGGCGGTCAAACGCGAAGCCGCCTGAGGCGAAATAGTTGTTTTTCAAACCGGGCAGATTCGGCTCCGGCCATAGGGCATTAATCTTTTGCGCAATCTGTGCTGACGGTGTATTTAGGAGGCTGGCCGGAATAATGTTCTCGCAGCTCGGATTGGTGGCTGTATCGCATCGTGGGTCGCCGGGCGCCATCATCGGCAGCCGTTGAGACGGGTCCGCAAGCGTAGTCCCCGACGCGTCAGTGTAGGGGTTATAAATAATGATCCCGTTCGCCAAAAATTGTGAAAAATCGCCAGCCTTCATGGCGTCCGTTGGCACCGTCACTTTTCGCGATACGTTGCGGTGATCGGAACTGCCTTCATAGCTGACAAAATAGAAGAGCTTGTCCTTCTTGATCGGCCCGCCGATCGTGCCGCCAAACTGGTTATATACGAGCATCGGTTTTTGCGATTGACCCGGGGGAACGGATTCCGGCCACGCTTTCAGGTGCTGGTTGCTGTGGTATTCGAAGGCCGAACCGTGTACCTCATTCGTACCGCTCTTGATTTGCACGTTGATCGTAGCGCCTCCGGCCAAGCCTTGCTCCGCGTCGAAGCTGCTGGTGACTACGTTGACTTCCTGGATCGACTCGAGCGCCGGAATATAGGAAACGATGTGCGGCAACTGCACGGTAGTGGAGCTCACGCCGTCGATGCGTGTATTGTTCTGATCGTCGCTGGTGCCGTTCACGTGAAATTCCAGCGAACGGGACGGATTAGTCGGAATCGAATGCGAGTTGAAAGGTGGCGCGACCCCGGGCAACGTGCGGTAAAGCTGCTGGTAATTGCGCCCAAGCGGAACGGGAAGATTCTCCAGTTCCACGGAAGTGACGTTGGCGCGCGTTTCGGCGCGGTCGGTTTGGAGCACTGGTGCCTCGCCGCTGACAGTGACTGACTGTTCCATGCTCCCGACCTGGAGCTTCACATCGATGCGCGTGATATTGTTGGCCTCAACCACAAGATCTCGCCGCTCGAAGGTCTTGAAGCCAGCCACCGCAACTTTGATGGTGAACGTGCCGGCCTGAAGGGTCACGAAGTTGTATTCGCCGACCCCGTTGGTAGTCGTGCTGGCCGCCACACCGGTATTCTGGTTGGTGGCAATGACTGCCGCTCCCGGGATCGCTGACCCGTTCTGATCCACCACATTACCGACAATGGACCCGTACAGCACTTGTGCAGAAGCTGGATGTGCGCCAGTCAACGCGATCGCCAGTCCAATCGTGCAAATCGCAAGGACTAGTCGGCAGAAGAAAGCCCGTCCGAAGCTCGACACAGATTGAAACGAAACGCTGTGAAGATACATATAGCCTCCGGGAAAGGAGAGAGTTCAGATTATCCAGAGTAAATTTTGGGGGCAGAATCCTGCGGACCGGTTTTGCAGAATGTAGACGCACTCTAGTCGCCACTCGCATACGTCAATCAGGTCTCTACCTGGATGGCGTTTGGCTCGCTATATAACAAGCAAAACGGCGCGTGTCAACGACTTTGAGAGATGCTAGAGATGCTCGCGGGAACAACCACATAGGCGCTGGCGCCGGTGACGCTGTTATGGAACGTCTCGCCTAGCGTGACGAAATAGTCTGATGCGCCATGTTGCTCACTTTCAATCAACACATCTCGGTACCAATCCTGAGATGCTGTTGGCCCGAGCCAAAAGTGCGCAGGGGATCATGATCCACCCAGGCCAAACCGTTAACCTCGATTATTCGCTAACGCAAGCGTTTCCGCTGCACTGCAAGGAAACCTGCGCCTTCAGCTTGGGTTAGTTGGGTACGGCCAGTGGCAGACCACAGACAAGCACGGCCCAACGGTCACGCCGGAGCAGGGCAGGGGCACACTATAAGGTCAACGGTCTAGGATTTGCGACCAATGCAATATTCCCGGGGCACAAGGCGAGCGTAGGGGTTAAGTATTTTCATGAATGCGCGTGCAGCTCGACCTATCAGGGATACGCACTGCAGATTTCCGGTGCGATTACGTTCTGACAGACGAAGAGAACTGGCGAAAGGGCAGTTTCGCACGCCCCTATCCCCTGAACCTGGCGACAGACGAAGGTAGAACGAAAGTAGGATCGAACATGTCGAGACTATTTTATGTTGACTAGCGTTCGATTTCATAACATACTGGGCGCTCTTCAAGAGCGTGCCGCCATGGCCATCGATCGGAAGGAATTGGGATCGCGACTTCGACGGATTCGGGAGAGCCGCGCTTATACCCAGGAGGACCTCGCTGAACTGTTGGGAATCCCGAGGTCGAGCGTCGTTCAAATTGAATCGGGCAACCGGTCGGTAGACAGCCTCGAACTCATGAAACTATCGGAGGAACTCCGTTTTGATCCAAGAGGCCTGTTTGCAGAGGAATTCTCAGAGCAAAAAGACTCGGTGAGGGCCTTGTTCCGCGCGGAACCGCGAGCAGCCGCGGACAAGAACCTGAGTCAGGCGATTTCAAAGTGGTTAGGCCTTTGCCGACAGTTTACGCATTTGGAGAAACTTGTCGGCGCTGATCGTGGTCTTGTGCCGCCGGTTCGCTATGACATGCCTGAGCCGCGAACCAAGTGGGAGGCGATTCAACAAGGGACGGCCGTTGCGGACCAAGAAAGAAGCCGGCTCAAGCTCGGACCTGGCCCGCTGCCGGAGCTGCCGGAAATCATGGAAAGCCAGGGCGTAAGGGTCGGGCTGCTTCCGCTGGATGATTCGATTTCGGGCCTGTTTCTGACCGACGAAACCGTTGGCTTGACGGTTCTTGTGAACTCGCGGCACTCGGAGCAAAGACAGCTGTTCTCTCATGCTCATGAGTACTGCCATTTGCTTTTTGACAGACAGAAGGAGGGCGTCGTCAGCCGATTAGAAAATCGCGAGGACCAAACCGAGGTAAGGGCCAATTCGTTTGCGGCGGCATTTTTGATGCCGGAAGGCGGTGTCCGCGAGTTCTTGTCGGGTGTGGGGAAATCTCAGGATGTGCCCACTCTGCAAGAGGTGTATGACGAGGAGGGTGGTACTGTCCGTGCACAGCGTCGCGGTCCGTCTCAGCCGCACGGCCTTCAGTTCTACGATGTTGCGCGTTTGGCGTTCTACTTTGGCGTGAGCTATGAGTCCGCGCTGTGGCGGCTAAAGAGCCTGCAGATCATCTCGGAGGAGGAAAGAGAATCGCTTGCGCAGAAACAAACCTCCGCAAGTGCCTTTCGCAAAGTTCTCGGCGAAAGGTTCTCGCGCCACAGAGAGCGCTTCAGGAAGCGCGAATCCGCCTTTCAACACAAGCTGCTGAGCATGGCCCTTGAGGCATTCCGTCTCGGTGAAATCACTCGATCCAAGCTTAAGGAGATTGCCGGCAGTGCGGACGTCTCTAAGGCGGAGTTACATACCCTCCTGGACGGTATCGACGTTGAATCGGCCTCAAGAGCGGAAGAAGTTCGTATTCCTTCTTAGATGTCATGGCCTGGCAAAGTAAACCGTCGGATATGAGGACCAAACCGGACACCAGCTGCGGGCAGGCGAGCGCTGCCGTTCCCGCCGATGCGGAACAAACCGGAGCGCTCAGGTCGACTTCGCGCTCCGATTACAACGCCTTTGCACATCTGACGGCGGAAAAGTCAGAGATCTATCGCGCGGTTCTGAATGTGTTTGTGGAAGCGAAGGCCCGGTTTGTCATTCATCTTCGGCCCGCAGACGTGGAAAGGCAGCTGGCGGAAAGATCCGCGAGGCACGCGGACGCCACGGCCATAGAAGGGACATTGCAACAGCTGGTGGCGTGGGGGAATTTGGAGGCGCACCCCGACACTGCCGAAGTGTCGACGGTGCAGGACTTTTGGCGAGTTCGGAATCTGTACCAGATGTCTCCTGCCGGCGAAGCAGCCGAAGCGGCGCTATCGGTGTTCGAGCAGTCGCTCAAGCGGCCAGGCGAACTACAGGCGGCCGCCCTCGATGATATACGCAAGCAACTGAGCCAAGTCATCTCGCTTTCCTATCGGGAAGACGTGGACGACGCGGAGGTCTTTAATACGTTCTCCCTCCTGCGGCAGCGGTTTGAAGAGCTCACCGCGCAGGCCCAGAGGTTCATTGGTGGGCTGCAGCGCCGGATGGAGTTGCAGGGGCTGAATGTTGAATCCTTCCTTACCTACAAGCAGCGACTGATCGACTATCTGGAGCGGTTTTTGTCACACCTGGTTCTGGCCGCCCACGAGATTGCCATGACCATTCAATCGATCGACCCGGAGAGGATCGCCCCCTTGCTTCGCCGGGCGGCGGAACGGGAATTGGTGGATCGGCTGATGGCCACCGACGAGGATCGCGCGGCCGTACAGCAAGCGTGGCACCAACGCTGGCAAGGGTTGTGCGCATGGTTTGTTGGAAGCGAGAGGCGGCCGTCGCAAGCCGAGGAGCTACGTTGCGCGGCACGCGCGGCGATTCCTTCTCTCGTGGCGGCGGTCACGGGCATCAATGATCGTCGATCGGGACGCAGCGATCGGACGGCGGACCTGCGGGCCTTGGCGCGGTGGTTTGCCGAAGCCGAGGACGATCAGGCAGCCCATCGATTGTGGCGCTGCGCGTTCGGGCTCCATTCCTGCCGGCATCTGTTGATCGACGGCGAAACGCTGGACCAGCGTGGCACTGAACCGGTGCCGTCGGGGACGAGCTGGATCGGTGCCCCGCCGCTGCGAATTTCGCCGCGTCTGCACGTCTCGGGGCGATATACGGCGCGCGGACGGCCTCTCCAGGTCATCGACCGGAGCGCGGAACGAGCGAGATTGGCCCAACAGGCTGCCCAGGAGGCGCAAGAGATCCTCCACTGGCAGCAAATGCTCGCGAGCGGACAACGCCGCCGCCTGTCCGAGCTGGGCGAGCTGCCAGACGGGGCCTTCCAGCTGCTTTTGGACCTTCTCGGGGACGCGTTGGCTGCGAAAACCGGACCCCATCAAGCCGTCTCCCTCACCTCGAGCGATGGCGCGCTCCGTATCGATCTTGAGCCGACAAACGACGGAGCGATGGCCGTCATTCGCACGAGTTCCGGGGCCTTGATTGGCGAAGAGCACTACCTCACGGTTCGTCCGATCCTCGGAGATCGTGCCGAACCAGAGGACCCGCCCCCCGCAGAACCGGTGCCCCTGCTTGTGGCCAAGGATTAGAGTATGGAAGCGCATATCCCGCCGCTACCACCCAAGCTAGCGAGCAGCGTGAATGTACAGACTCAGCAGGAGCGGGGACGTGCCCTCACCGCACTGTTGCGACGGCCACTGCTCGCCCCCGGCGGGAAAGACGATGCCGATTTTCTGTTGGTTCGCCGCCATGCGGTGTGGCTACGGGAGTGGTTTTCGAAGCATTGCCAGTGGACACTCCACGTAGGAAGCGAACTCGCGCGCCTTCGCAAGACGCCCGGCCATCTGAACGACTCCACGCGACCGCTGCTCGACACGGCCGACCGGCCGTTTACAAGACGACGATACGTCGTGCTGTGTTTGACTCTGGCGGCCCTTGAGAGATCCGAGCGGCAGACCGTTCTGCGGCGCCTGGCCGATGATATCGCCGCCGAGTTTGCGTCAGACGCAGAACTCGAGCGCCAGGGAGTGTCCTTTGACTTGGCCGTGCGCGAGCATCGTCGAGATCTGATAGAAGTCATTAAGTATTTGATCAGCCAGAACGTCCTGACGCGCGTGGATGGCGACGAGCAGCACTTTCTGGCCTCTCGGCAACACGACGTACTCTACAACATCAATAGCGCGGCCTTGGCCGCCCTGCTGAATGCGAGGAGGGGGCCGTCCACCATCCGGGCGCAATCAACCGAAGAGCGGATCCGCTCCATGGCAGACGAACCGTTTCCCGACACCGAAGAGGGGCGGCACCGGCGCTTGCGCACACGACTCTTTCGCAGGTTGCTGGATGATCCGGTGGTGTATTACTCGGAGCTCAGCGAGGAAGAACGCGAATATTTTGTATCGCAACGCCCCTCGGTTGTGAAGGAGATCGAGAGCGCGACCGGATTGGCTCAGGAAGCTCGTCAGGAAGGCGTTGCGATGGTCGACCCGGAGGAATGGATGACCGACGTGAAGATGCCGGAAGAGGGCACGAACGGGCATGCCACCCTGCTCGTTGCCGAATATCTGGCAAATCGGCTTCGTCAAGGAATAACGCATCCGGTGAGCGTTCCCGCGCTGGAAATTCGCGCGGAGTCGCTCGTTCAGGAACATCGCCACCACTGGAGGAAGGACGTCGGCGAGCCGGGCGCAGCGGGTGTATTGCTCGAAGAAGCGCTCTCTCGTCTGGAAATGTTGCGGCTGATTGAGCTGGACCGCAAAGTGCAGACGGTCACGCCGTTGCCGGCGATCGGCCGGTTCGCGATCGGCACCGTTCGGGACGAAGCGGTCCCGGCGAATGAATGAGCTCGGGATCCCGGGTGTGCGGAAAGGAGCAGCGTGGACAGCGTCGAAAATAGAGACACGGTGACTTGTCGAGCGGCTTCGTTGCCGCAGGCAACCAGCGTGCGCTGGCAGCCGCTGCGATCGGGGCTCGTCAATTTCTATCGGTATGACCATCAGGAATTCCATTTTCACTGCGGCCGGCTGTTGCTGCGCGGAAACAACGGGACCGGGAAGAGCCGGGTGTTGGCCCTGCAGTTGCCGTTCTTGCTCGACGGGGAGACTGCGCCCCATCGGGCCGAGCCGGACGGCGATCCCGCCAAGCGATTTGAATGGAACCTGCTAATGGGCAAGTACGACGACCGCCTTGGCTATACTTGGATCGAATTTGGCAGGCGGGATGATGACGGTCTCGAGCACTATCTTACGCTCGGCTGCGGCGTGCGCGCGGTGAGCGGAAGGGGCATCGCCGGAAAGTGGTTTTTCGTCACCTCACAACGGATCGGGCGCGACCTTCGGCTGTGCTCTTCACTCGGCAACCCGCTGCCAAAGGATTCTCTGGTCGAAGCCGTGGGCGGTGCCGGCAAGCTGTTTACGACCGCTTCGGAATATCGCGCCGAAGTGAACCGCCGACTGTTTGAGCTGCAGCCGGATCGCTACGAGGCCCTGATCGACCTGCTGATCGAATTGCGTCAACCGCAGCTTGCTCGACAGCTCGATGAAGGCAGGCTGTCGAATGCGCTGAGCAGTGCCCTGCCGCCCGTGTCGCAGCGCATTGTCTCTCAGGTAGCCGAGGCCATGCGCGGGCTCGAGGAGGACCGCCGGACGCTCGACAACCTGGTGGCCGCCAAGCGCTCGGTGGATGCGTTCCTGCGAGAGTATCGGCAGTACGCCGCGATACTGGCGTGCCGGAGGAGCGACGAAGTACGCCGGGCGCAGAACGTGTATGAAAATCGGCAGCGGAAACTTCGAGAGGCGGAAACGGAGAGCGAGCAAGCGAAAGACCGGCGCCGGTCCTTGCTCGCGCGACAGGAGGAGCTGTCGCTCGAGTGGGCGCGTACGCTCGGGGAAAAACAGACATTAGAGAGCAGCCCGGAGATGCGGTCGGCCCGTGATCTGGATGCCGCCGCGGTGCGGGCCGCAGAACGCCGCCGCGAAACCGAAAGAGTCGGTTCCGAACACAAGGAATCGGTGCGAGAACGAGAGTCTTCCGGACGTGCCCTCGCGCGATGCACGGACCAAGTCGAGGCCGCGCGCGCTGCCTTGAGGAAGCGTCTCGATGCGGCTCGTCTTGCCGCTACCGGCTGCGGCTTGGCGAAGGAACATGATGACGAGCGACTGCAAAGCGTGCTCGTCGACTCGTGCGATCGGGAGCTTATAGAAGAAGTCCAACGTTCCCTCGACGAGGCCATGCAAACCCGCCGCCGGTCGGTTCGGCTGCTCAGCCAGCTGAATGCGGACGCGGACGCCGCCAGGCGCACGTTCCAGGCCGAATCGGACAGGCGCGGCGAGGAACAAGAACGCGTCGCCGAAGCCAATGAAGCCGCGCGCCTCGCCGACCTGGAGGTCGCGGCTTCGGTCGTGGCACTGGTGGAGGCATATCGTGAGTGGTGTGCAGCCGCGGCGGTTTTGGCGCCCGCGGCGGCTGCCGAAGTCGTGCCGGATATCTCCGGGTGGTGTGAGGCGAACATCGATGCCGCGAGTCCCGTGCGCCGAGCAGTGGATCAGGCGTTTGCGGAATTCCAGCGCAGGGCGGCCTCCGAGCGAGCCGCGAGAGAACAGCAGGCGGGGATCGTTGAGGAGAAGCTGCGCGCGCTTCAGGACCAGAAGGAGCGACTCTTGAAGGGCGAACATCAGCCGCCCCCTCCGCCTTATACCCGCGATCCCGAAGCTCGCCGGACAAGCGACGGGGCGCCGTTCTGGGCTCTTTGCGAGTTCTCGGATCACGTACCCGCCGAACAGCGAGCCGCGGTTGAGGCGGCGATGGAATCTTCTGGATTGCTCGACGCCTGGGTGAATCCCGAGGGGACGATCCTGAGCGGTGAAATGCGTTTCGACACGTTCCTGTTGGACGACGGGCAAAAGGCGGGATTTCCGGGCCGCCCGACTCTGGCCGACGTGCTCCGGCCCTCGGCGGATCGCCCCGGTGGCGCGGCACGAGTGCCCGCAGAGGTGATCGAACGCATTGTTCGGGGGATCGGGCTCGGCGAAAACGGTGGCTCCGTTTGGGTGGATTTCGAAGGACGATGGCAGATTGGACCGAAGACCGGCCGTTGGACGAAGCCCGCTGCCGAGCATATTGGCCAGGCAGCGCGTGAAGCGGCGCGGTTGCGGCGACTCGAAGAGTTGGATCGTGAGCTGGAGGTTTCAGAGCGGGTACTCGCCCGGATTCATGCGGCCCTCGGCGAAATTGATGAACAGGAGGCCGCCGCAAAGACCGAGGCAGCACTGGCTCCCGACGATAGCGGCGTCCGCAGCGCCGTTGCGAAACGCGATGCGCATCGACAGCAGCTCATGCAGAGGACGGTTCGCCTGCAGGAGGCGGAGGTGCGCGTTTCGAAGGCCAGGGAAATGCTGGAGCGAAAGATTGCCGAGCGGGATGCCACGGCCGCCGATCTGGGGCTGCGTGCGTGGATCGACGACTTGCGAAGCTTGGAAGACGCGCTGCAGGAGTATCAGCAGGAGCTAATATCGCTGTGGCGGGCGGCGCACGAGCACCTGTTTGCGGATCGGGGTGCCCGGGAGGAGCGCTCGCGCTGGGAAGGTCACCGTCTTCGCGAGGATCGGTTGCAGGCAGCCCGGCAAGACGCGGAACAACGGGCCGCCGCCGCCGAGGCGGAACTCGCTACGCTGCGCGAGACGGTGGGAGCGGCGGTCGAAGAGGTGCAGCGGCGGCTGCGGGAACTCGAACAGCGTCTCGAGCATACGCGGGTCGAGCAGCGGGAGGCCGACAAGATGTTGGGCGCGACGGAGGAGCGCGTCCAATTGCTGGCGGCTTCCATTGAGGACCTCCAGCAGGAGATCGCAGCGGACGCTCTCGCTCGAGCGCGCACGATAGAGCATCTGACTCGGTTCGCACGCACCGGCCTGCTCCATCTGGCGATCATCGAGGAGCCGTGGCTCGGCAGAGCGTACGAGGAGGAGCCTTCCGTCACCGCTGCGGTAGAACTCGCCAGGCAAATCGGTGCAGCCCTAAGCGGAGTCGAATACGGCGATGAGGTCTGGGACAAGAATCAGAAATTGATTCATCAGCACGTACAGGAGTTGACCAGCGCTCTCGAAAGCCACGACTACCGTCCCGAGTACACCACGGATAACGACGTGTTGGTGGTTACCGTGCTTTTTCAAGGCGAGCGCCGCCAAATGAACGACTTCGGCTCTCTGCTGGCGGAGGAGATCGTCAATCGCGGCGCGTTGTTGACGGCCAAAGAGCGGGAGATCCTTGAAAATTACCTGATTCACGATGTTGCGGTCGAACTCGGATCGCTCATCCGCCGCAGCGCGGAGTTGGTGCGCGATATGAACAAGCAGCTGCAGCTGCGTCCGACCAGTACCGGCATGATGCTGCAGTTCAAGTGGGAGCCGCTGCCTGAAGGGCCGGCTGCGTTCTATGAGGCCAGAAAAAAGCTGATGGGGGAAAGTTCCACCTGGTCGCAAGCGGACCGTATGTTGCTCGGCGATTTTCTGCAGGAGCAGATCCGCCGCGTGCGAGAGGCCGAGCCGACCGGCACCTGGCAGGAGCAGCTCACGATGGCCCTCGACTATCGCAGCTGGCATCAATTTCACGTCGAACGGAAACAAGATGGCGACTGGCATCGACTCACTCGGCGCACGCACGGCACTGGTTCCGGCGGTGAGAAAGCGTTGGCGCTGACCATCCCGCAATTTGCCGCCGCAGCCGCATATTACGGCAGCGCCGGAAAGTTCGCGCCGCGGCTGATCCTGCTCGATGAAGCCTTTGTCGGCATCGATGCCGATATGCGCAGTAAGTGCATGGGCATGCTGCACGAATTCGATCTCGATTTCGTCATGACCAGCGAGCGCGAGTGGGGATGCTATGCCACACTGCCTGGACTGGCCATTTATCAGCTCTCCGCACGGGCGGGAGTGGATGCCGTATGGGCTTCGCGCTGGGTTTGGAATGGACGCGAACGCGTGCAGGACACCGGCGGGCCAGCAGGACACGGGCGGGAGGAAGAAACTGCCCAAAACCGTACCGTCGACTACGCTCGGAATGGCGACCTAAAGCTTTCCCTATGATCCAGGACCTACAGCGCCTCCGGCAGGCACTTGGCAAGGCAACCCTGGCACGCCTGATCCAAGGCATGGCTGCTCGCTTGCGCTCGGGTCAACCGCTTAACGGTACTTTGACGTTGTCGGATGCCTCGGAACAAGAGCGATCGGCGATCGATCAATTTCTAGGGCGGCGGCCTTCCTCAGGAATGCCGATGGTCGTGCGACTGGCCGAAATGGAACGCGTGCTGCGCGAAGGTGGCATATGTGATTCGCTCTGCGAGGCGGTTCAGGCCATTGTCGGCCCGATTGAAAATCAACGCCGAGTCCGCGATTTGGCCGCGGAACGCTGGACCGAGCTGTTCACGTCCCTCGAACCGGCGATGGCGGAGCTGCCCGAATACCGAGACTGGCTCGTGGGGATTCGCTCGACCGGCTTGCTCAAAAAATGCAGCGGTGGCGATTGCGCATCCGCCAGCGTTCTTCTCCGTCACACCTTATCCGTCTTGCGCCAGATTCCGCAGCCCGTGGTTCCCCTGGCCGAACTTGCGGCGCGCGCCACCGGCGACAGCCACGCGCTCGACGCCGGAAAGCCGCTGTCGACTCTCTGTTTGCGAGCCCTCGCGCAGCAGCAAGGGCTTAAGCTGTCCCGCTCCGCCGGTTTCCGACGCCAGTTGTGGGAACGTGTGGGCGTCGTGGTTGATGAACTCTCAGCGCCCGTACTGGTGCTCAACCTTCGCGCGGCCCGGTCAACGCTCGTAGGTCAATTTCTGAATCTGATGGCGAACTCGGGCGAGCCATGCCATCTGACGGTTCGCCAGCTTCGCACAGTGGACGGACGGGCCTTCGGAGAATGGACCAGCCGCACAATCTATGTTTGTGAGAATCCCAGCGTCATCGCGGCCGCGGCCGAGCGTCTCGGCTCTCGCAGCCTGCCGCTCATATGCACGGCCGGGCAGCCCGCCTCCGCCGCACAGCTTCTGCTCGGGCACCTCTGCCAGGCGGGTTGCCGGCTGCGCTACCACGGGGATCTGGACACGCCGGGAATCGCCATCGCCAATCTGCTGATACGGCGGTTCGCTATGGAGCCCTGGCGGATGAGCGCCGCCGACTACGTTTCCCGCGTGAGCCTGGACGGCCCGCCGCTTCGAGCCCGCATCTTCGACGCCGTCTGGGACGATCAACTTTCTCGAGAGATGCGTTCGCGCGGGAGGGCCGTTCTGGAAGAGAGTGTTCTGGACTCGTTGATTTCTGATCTCGAATGTCGCACTGATGATGGGCAGAGCCGCTGCGCCTGAACAGCACGATTAGGTCATTCGGTCACTTAGATCAGGCGACGGTTCATGGCAGCGGTCTGCGAACCCCTCGACGCACCAGCAAATGCTGGTGAATCTTTTCGCTGAACTCCGTTTGTCCGATTGCCTTCCCAGTCGTGCCGGGCCAATCATCCGTGCCGAAGGGAGAAGCCAGCAGCCCATTCTTATTGTAGAGGTTGGGTTTCATTGCATTCCTGATTGCCCGAGCCGACGCCGCCTGATCAGTCAAGGAGTGGCGAAGAATCGAAAAGCTGCGAGTGGAAAGGACCTGAGGAATGGCTGAGCGCACCCCCTCCCGCGGTTTTGCCTTAGCGTTGATTCGGCGCTCAAGAGCAGCCCTCGGCGTCGGGTCACGGCATGCCGTGCCCGTCCGTGATGTAAGAGGTCGCACTGTTTGGCGCACGCGAGCGGCCTAGAAGCTATTCGATAGCACTACTACGTCCTGATTGTGAACCCGAGTCCCTGCCTGCCACTCGAAACCCACGAACCAGTCAATGCTTTGCACATTGTTGGTATCCGTCCAAAACGCGTGGAAGCGATCGTCAGATCCGGCCGCGATGTCAGTGTAGTCGCCAATGAAGCCGCCGCTGAAAAAATAACGAGTATTGATTGGCTGAGTTGTAACCGTGTCGGTCACACCCGTGGTCAGGTCCGTCACCACGTAATCCAGCCGAGCATTGTTGATAAACGGCCCCAAAGTCGTGCAGTTGTTTCCGCTCAGGCCGGGTGAACCCAGTTTCGCGCACGTCTGCCACGGTGAAACGACGTCTGCTGCGTATGCCGACATGTATACACGACCGTTTGCAGAAACGGACACTGCCGGGAACAATGTGTCCACTCGACGTGGTGTCGCTGGCGCATTCAGCGTGCTGTCGTCCGGCTGCGTAACCGGGTAGCCAATCGCGGTCCGCGTGGACGCATCTGCCGACGGCAACACCAGAGCCGGCGCGCTCCAGGTGGCTCCGCCATCGCTCGACTTGCTGTACAGGGACGCTGCGTGACATCCTGAATTGGTGCGGCCGGTGCACAACCCGCCGGCGTTGCTCATCATCGAGTCCCATGCCACATATATGTCGCCGTTGGGCGCTACGTCGGCAGCGGGATAACTATTGTTTCGAAAGGCGGTGTCAGCCACGGGGATGATGTCGACGACCGGCGACACTGCAACCGGTTTGCTCCAGCTCTTGCCTCCATCGGTTGACTTCACCACCCATATATTGCCCAAAGTAGCGAGGCGTGTCGCTCCGTCCCAAAACACATATACCGTGCCATCCGAAGCCACCACCGGCCGCGAGCCCTGGCTGTAGAGCACGTTGCCCCCAATCAGTTCCGGGCTGCTGAAGGTTTGCCCGCCGTCACGGGACACCGCCACGGCGATCGGCGACTGTACGAAGTGTCCATTCGCGGGATTGAAAATAAATCGCGTCCACGTCACGTAGACGTTGTCGCGAAACGGGCTCGCGGCGTGGGCATCCGCCGTAAGCCATGGTTTGTCGTTTAGCGTCGAAGGCGCCGTCGTCTGATTGATGAACACCGGGCTACCCCAGCTTAGGCGGCCGCTGGCGTCAAACGTGCCCCTGTTCACCGCCACGGTGTTGTCCGGCATGGTACGGTCGAATCCGAGGCCTGCGTAAAAGACGTGTCCATGACTGTCGAACGCCACCGAGGGGTCCCCGCCCGCATGGTATGGACCTCCAACCAGAAGTTCGACTCCGGGAATTAGAGTGCCTGTGTTCGATCCATCGGGCTTCGACGCGCAACACCACGTGGCGCCGCCATCGTTCGAGAAATAAGTTCCCGAGTATCCATCGCCGAATGCGCTGCAGGGTGACGTCCCGATGGTGCACGTCCAGGTTGCGGTTACGTAATCGTTCAACCCGGCGACGATCCGCTGGGAATTGTTGGGATCAACGGCGATCGCCGTTTCATTTTGAGGCGCTCCCGCCGTGTCTTGGCTTGCGGCCACGTCCGGAGGAAGCACGCTCGTGCCGTCCAGAGAACTCGATAGCACCGTGCCCGGCATAATCAAAGTCGAGGGGCTCGAATTGTTTCCTTCTTGGAAGGTTGTGTCCGCCTCGGATTCGATGAAAGCCGAAAGACGAATCTGCAATCCCGCGGTTCCGTTCACGGACGCCACTTTGCCCGCGAGTGTATTGACGTCATAGGTTTCGTTACCATTGGAGCTCGCATTTGCGCCGGCTGCGGCGCTTGCGCCGCTCCAGTCACCGACAAGGATGGTCAGCGATGCCAGAGCTGCGGCGGCCAAACATACAATCAGGATCCTTTTCATGGATCCTCCACGTGAAGTCGTTCAGGAGTTTTCGCTCTTTCTTTCCAGCGGGTGGGATAGCCCGGAAAGCGTGACGGTCCGTCATTCGCGGCGGACTTCGAGAGCGGCGTTGGACTTAGGAGCCCGATAAACTGTTACCTGTGGCCACAAGGCCGTCAAGTACCAAAAAAGCTTGGTACCACATCCGGTGATGTGCGGAAGGCAACCAAGACTGTGTTCGTGTTTTGCGCGCGACAAAGCGGCCCACCTTTTCAGATGAAAGCGTGCGCCCACTCATCTCCTCGCGCCCTTAACCGGGAAAACTCTCTTTGGAACTCAAATTTCACTTTAAGCCACCTTGCGTTTCCGTTTGCGCTTTCGCTACTCCAGACTCGGCAGTATGCGAAAGGCTTTGTTCCTTCCCCAGCGATAAACCCTAAAGTCTTTGTCCAGGGTCAAAATTTCCGGCGTTTCATATTCATCTGCCAAACAAATCAGGCAGGCGTCCGCCAAATCAATCCTACGGTCCCGGTATTTTCTCAGTAGTCGTCTCACGGCCAGAGCGGTGTCGGACAGCCGAACGGGAATTTGAAAAATCCCGGCCGCCACGTTTTCGAGGACAACCTCAGGTGCGCCGCGGAGACCCCGCAACAAGTAACAGCTCTCAGCGATTACCGACTCACAGGTGATCAGCGGCGCGCTCAGTGCCCGTACGGCTTCGGCGCATGCGGCATGAAAGGTCTCGCTGCGGTCCAACAGTGCCACAATCACGCCCGTGTCGACCAGAACCGGCTTCACCGCCCGAAGTCCTGCAGATGCCGCCTGTTTGAGCCTAGATCGGCTGTGCCGGAGCAAAACTTTCCCAGCCCGATCACCCGCTGCTTCTTCTTTCCCAAACGGCTGGCTTCCAGGATTCGCAAACCCTCTCTCACAACCTTAGAGGGGGTCCAGCCCAGTTCACGCACCATCGTTTTCAGCCGCCTCAGCGACCGCTCGTCAAGCCTCGCTTGCACCACATTGCGCATGGCTTTATTGTACTACATTTCCATAATTGTATGACAACTATCATCCATGCACAGCGCCGTGACAGTCTAGCTTAGCTAAGCTAAGCGAAACGGTGAAGGACTCGCAGGTTCATCCTCAGACTTCGGTCCTCGCATTCATCAGGCTTCCAGTCGTAAATGCAAGGAAACAGAATCGGCCCACCCGGACGGCAAAGGAGATCGAGAAGATCATCACGCGTCCCGGAATAGGTATTAGTTGCCTCGCGTATCGTGTACCCATCTTGTCAGAGGCGGTGAGCGACTGGGCCATTTTAGCGGTCCATTTAGGGCCACCCCTTTCCCTCTTGTCGAGGATCTCAGAACGGTCCTCGCCGTGAAGGGTTCGCTTCGCCGCGCAACACCGGCGCGCCCTTGACCGCTGCGGGCCGTTCTGAGAGAACACCCCCTTCCAAGAGGGAAAGGGGCAGAGTGAAAAGTAACCAGACCACCGCTGTTTTGGCCCCTTTTTCCACCGCCATCGACACCCATCTCGCGGTTTTCATGGCACTGTTGGCGCCACGCGACATCCTCGGTGGGCTTCAAACAGGGTTCAGCTTACCGGCGCGGAGGCCAGGCCAATATGCTTATCGGCACCTCCGTAGTAAAAGAGCCAATGATTCCCGTCCCGAACGAGTCCTTCCACAAACACGACGTTCGGAACCTGACCCACTTTTTCCCATTCCTGCTGCGGCCAGAATATGGGGTGGTCTGCACGCGCCAAGACTTTCGTTGGGTCCGTCTTGTCGAATAGAACCCAGCCAGTGGAATACACGAATTTGTCGTCCGCGCCGTTGTAGATCAGGAAAATGCCCTCTGATGTCAAAACCGGCGGAGGGCCTGGTTCAACAACCTGCGAATCAAACGTGCCTGGGCGGCTGGACAGAACCGGATGATCAAGCGCTTCCGTCCAGTGGAGCAAGTCTTCGGAGTAGGCAACGCCCATTTGGGTATCCTGGCCACGCGCGCCCCCGAGAAAATACATCTAATACTTCCCATTGATTTTGGGGGGGGACAATTGCACCAGATTTCGTCCATTTCACATTCCCCTTGCCCTTGTAAGCAGGAAGGACAATCCCTTGCCGGCGCCAGTGGATCAAATCGGTAGATGTGGCGAGAAAGAGTTGGGCATCTTTGGAAGGCGAACCGCACTATACAATCTCGCGCACGCGGGCGGGCCGCTCGCAGTCGTCGCCAAAATCGTTTTCACAAAAGTTCGCCGATCGAGAAGAGTCATTTGGCCGAGACCTTGGCGCAGGACAAATCGCTGCCCTCCCCAGAAGCATGCCCTCGCAGAACGGGCGGTGTATTTAGTATTCGATCTTCAGGCCAAATTGAATAGTTCTTGGTCCGCTGGAATCTGTCACAGCACCAAAGCCGCAAGCAAGGGGCCCCGGGCATCCGGGACTGCCGACGGGCTGAAATGGGGTGGCAAGATTGGGGGCAAATCCGCTCGGTGCCGAATAGATGTGCCTGTTAAATACGTTGAAGAACGAAGCGCGGAAGTCGATGTTAGCCTTTTCACCAACGATCCGTGTCCTCTTGCCAAGGGTAAAGTCTTCGTTCCGGCCGCCGAAGGTTCTAGCACTGGCAAGGGATCTCGGTTCATTGCCAAAGGTGAAAGGAGCTGCAACGGTGAAGGCGCTGGGATTCCAAAAGGGAGTCGTGGAAGGATTCAAGTTAGATTTATTAGTTTCATTGACCCCAGAGATCACATTGACTCGCGCTAGTCCAGTCAAGTGACAGCCGGCGAATAAAACGTCGCCGGCCGTTCCGCCGCAAGGCCCGTATACCGTCGTAGGTGTTCCAGACTTGTAGCTCGCAATGCCAGAAACATACCAGCCACCGACGACTCGATCCATTGCGCCACCTGCATTGAGATAACGCTTACCGTGGCCAACAGGGAGCTCATAGAAGAAGCTAGCCACCAGCGATTGGGGCGTATCCAGCTGACTCACGGCCTTCTCCGCCTTCCGGTCGTAAGAGTTCTGGCCAATAAAACTGTTTGTCCCGATAAACCCTGAAACACCGGGACCGGCAGAATCCGCATCGGTAATATTCTTTGACACTGTATAGGAAACCAGGAAGCTCAGCCCTTGCGCAAAGCGCTTGTTCAACTGCAACTGCATGGCGTGATACGTCGAGTTGCCGGTGCGGTCCGGCGTGAAGGAATTATCTTCCTGGTTAAAGTCGCCATACTGAGGAAATGGCCGCAGAAGCTGATTGATGTTTCCACTGAACGTCGGATAAGGCAGTTTGACTCCCGCGGCGATAGCCTTCGGGCATCCGTTGTTGGAAAGGCAGGTGGCGTTCATCGTCAGCTCGCTGCCAAGTGAGAGGAACGAGGGATTCACTTGATTCGGAATAATATCCAGGGCCGGCAAATGAGTGCCTTTGGATCCTACATAGGCCACGCTCAGGGCCAAGTTCGACATCAGCTGCCGCTGCACGTCAAGGTTCCAAGTTTGAATGTCGGCAGGCCGCCCGCTGTTTGCCGCAACATAAATGACTCCGTTACTCCCATTCTGCGCTTCGGGGGTGAAAGGACCGGAATCAGGAAAAATACGTGTCACTCCGTTGTCAATTTGCGTTGGGCCGCCATTTGTGACGTTCACGGTCTGCCGGTTGAAGAATCCCAAACCATCCTGATCGGCGAAGGATCCTTCCTTTAGGGGTTCGTAGAAGATCCCGTAGCCGCCGCGGAGAACGGTCTTGCTGTTGACACTGTAAGCGAACCCCAACCGTGGACCAATTGCCTTGCCGTAAACATCCTGCGGCCGCTTGCGGCCGTTGCGCCCGGTTCCCGTTCCGAAATAAGTATAAGCTCCGAGGATTCCTCCCGCGCCGGGGTTGGGAAGTGTCGGGTCGACCATTGAAAAGCGGTCAAACGCCTCCGTCGCAGGCAGGTCAATATCATAGCGAAGCCCATAGTTCAGAGTTAAACGCGATGCGAGCTTATACGAGTCTTGGCCATAGAATGAGAAGTCTTTGTATCGCACTCCACTAAAATTGCCGTAGTTGAGAGTGGTGGTGTCCGAAAGGCCAAAAAGTGAACTAGCGACTGCATTTCCCCCAGCGCCATTATTGCTGGTCTGGGCGGCATTAAAATCGAATTCACCGGAGGACTGGGTTAAACGTCGCACGTTGAATTGCAACATGCGGACTCCGCCGCCGAACTTGAAGTTGTGCTTGCCCTTAACCCAGCTGACAGAGTCATTTAACTGGTAAACGTTGTCCGCAAATTCTGAGTCGCCGCAATTGTTCAGCTGTTCCTGATAAGGCGTGCCGATGAATTTGATGCACGGGAACGTCGTGTTCTGCACGCCCTTGAGTCCGATCTTTGCCGGGTACCCTTGCCCCAAACTGTTTGAAACTTCGCCGCGGAATCGGCGGCTAAATCCGAACAGGAATTGATTAACCACTGAAGAATTGAATATATAAGTATCGCCGAAACGTGCGTACCGCGTATTCTGCGGCGTGCTTGAACCGAAAATCGGACCCAGGTCCGAAGTGCCCCCGGTCTTAGTGTTGTCGTAGTCAAAGCCACCTGAAACCCGATGTTTGTCGGATAGGATATGATCGATTTTCACGTCAAAGAGGTTCGCGCTTGTGCTGCTGATGGTATGGTCTATCACGTTGTTGGTAAGGCCGCCGTTGGTGGCGGGAAGAAGTGCAAAGACATTCGTCATCACTGCGCTGGGTGTGAAATTAGGGTCGTTCGTTAGGACGTTGCCCGGGATTGCCGCGTGTGTGGTGGGATCGTAAAGCTGGGCGCCAGGCAGCAACGAGGAAAAGTCGCCTTTTCTAAAGGCCTCATTTGGGAAGCTGTCCACGCCGGTACCACCAGTCCGGAATCGGAATCCCTCATAATCAAAGAAAAAGAAACTCTTGTTTTGCCCGTGATACAGCTTAGGAATAAATATGGGGCCGCCCGCTGTAGCACCGAAGTCATTCTGTGTGTTAACGGACTTTGGTTGTCCAAGCGTGTTGTTTTTCCAACTGTTGGCGTCCAGCGCTCGGTTTCGCAGGTAATCGTAGACCGAGCCATGAAACTCATTCGTGCCGGATTTCATCGTCAGACTGACGATGCCGTCACCAGACTCACCAAATTCAGCCGAAAAATTGCTTTGCAATACCTTGAATTCTTGTACTCCGTCCGTTGATACACCTTTATTCCATTGCGTATTAGGAGAAACCAGAGAGATCGAGACACCATCGACAAGTACGTCGGTGCCCCCTTCCTGGCCCCCATTCACCTTAAAGTCATCGCTTGAATTACTGCCGGGGTCGTTGGCTACACCTCCGACAAATCCCGGGGTGAGCGTTATGAACTGCACTGGATTACGAATGGTTCCGGACACTTCGAGCGGCAGGTTTGCGACCAAGCTCGACTGAACTGTCGACCCGATATCGGACGTCGCACTTTCCAGCTGGCTCGCATCCGCACTCACCACTACGTTTTCCGAGACCATTCCCAGCTGCATCTGAATGTCCAAAGTCACGGTTGTCCCCGTCGGTACCGTAACCCCCTCCCTGACGTATTTTTTGAAATTGGGGGCTTCTACAGTCAGGGCATAGCGCCCCGGAGGCAAGTTGGGAGCGGAGTAGAGGCCTGCGTCCGTAGTTTCCGTGGAAACAGTTGCGCCCGTGTCCAAATTTCGCACGGTAACGGTGGCCTTAGGAAGGGCGGCCCCCGTCGAATCGCTCACGGTTCCTTGGATATTGCCGCTATTGCTCTGTCCATTGGACAACGAGACTACGAGCGCACAAGCTAGAAAGCCCAAGAAGTATTTCATTGACCGCCTCCACACATGCAGCCCAAACGGCCATACCCTCAAATCCTGCCGCCAAACCGGTCTCACCCTAGGCGGGTCCGCGGCGTGTGACAGGTTTGGACCTTGTCGAACGCACCCCAACTGCTGCCATGTTAAGGAATTTACGCCGAGCCCGGCCTGCAAGTAAAGCCTGCATGTCTACGACAAAGCCATCTCTTGCCGAAGATATTCAGACTGATGAACGATGGCAGCTCGTACAGCGATCGTACCTAGACTAGCGGCCGTTTCAGAAAAGCCTTAGGCTCCGTGAACTCCTGGAGTACATCACCGAGCAGACTATTGTCGGGCATACGCAAGAACTAACCGAACATCACATAGGCAGCGCGGTGTTCCACAAGCCCTCAGATTATAGCTCTCTGGAAGACAGCTCAGTGCGGGTGCACGCACGACACCTGCGGCTCAAGCTGCACGAGTATTTTGACGAGGAGGGAAGAAACGAGCCAATAGTTCTTACAATACCAAGAGGCTGCTACACACCGATATTCAAACCTAGCTATAGCTAGGCGCTTTGACTTTCGGCGCAGCGGTTATCCTTGCGGGTCTTTCACTCTTTTATTACAACGTTGGAGCGAGCCGACCATCACAGGACCCGCTTGCTGCGGCAGGGGGGCTCCTGTTGAATTGCCTCTGCCGAGTCCGCCGGTTTCAGGCCCCCTGGCCGCTGGCGCAACACCCGCTACCAGTCTTCCGGCGACGGATGGGGGACCTGCACAGTCTGACACCTACGCTCGAAGCGAGGATTCAACGCATCGTGATTGATCCGGGTCATGGCGGCCATGACACAGGCACAACGGGCCCACCGGTTTAACGGAGAAGGATCTTTGCCTGGACGTCGCACTACGGCTCGGGAGGATCCTCAAGCAGCGCCTCGCCAACGCGGAAGTCGTCTTCACGCGAACCAAGGATGTGTTTATCTCCCTTGAAGAGCGCACTTACATTGCCAATGACATAAAGGCTGATCTCCTCTTGTCGATTCACGCGAACTCAAGCCCCTATCCTGCGGTTCGAGGCAGCGAGACCTATTACTTGGACTCCGCAGGAAGCACGGAGGTGATGGAAGTCTCCGCACGCGAGAATGCAACGGCTCGGGAAAAGGTATCGGACCGGCTCGAACTAATGAAGATTGGACTTGACGAAAAAAAGATGGAGGAATCAAGGATTTTTGCCGAAGACATTCAGGACTCTCTCAGCCGGTTAGTCGAGCGCTCGGCCAGCAGCGCGCAGAGCCGGCGGGTGAGTCGCGCGCCGTTTGTGGTCTTGGTTGGAGCGAATATGCCATCGGTGCTAACCGCCGCTTGTAGATATTGCTGAGCAGCGGGCTGATGCGGAGTTCCGCGCCCTTAATCCCGATTGCGCGCACTTCGATGTCTGGCCACCGCGCCAGCGTAATCGCTCTGGGCTATTTTCTAGGGCATCGCAAAATAGGCTGGACCATTTTACGACCTATGCGATAATGGTCCAGATGGAACAGCGA